>MDTD01003729.1_pt1 | contig 33333 bp, 25 predicted proteins | sample 811221 | NCBI WGS metagenome assembly MDTD01 (sample SAMN05326646, study PRJNA326480) | marine metagenome | isolation source: seawater | place: Pacific Ocean: South West | collected 2011
CATTCAAGTTAATTGATTTTTCTATAATCAAGAGGGGGTAATCTGTCTCCAAGAAGAGGTTTATAATTAAAATCTTTTCCAATTCTGTTTTTTAATTCTTCTTTAGCTTCAGAAATTTTATCAGGACTTTCGAATATTTCTTTTATAGAGTTAGCCATTGTCACAGCTGCTAACTCAGCCCCTTTAAGACCAATTGAAGTCCCTCCGGCAGAAACAGCTTGCCATGAATGGGCAGCAGTGCCAGGAACCCATGTTGCAGTTCTTAAACCTGCTGTTGGGACAACCCAACTAACATCTCCAACATCTGTTGAACCATATGAATGAGTTGTTTTAAATGGGAGAACATCTTCTTGAGAACCAATTTCTGTACTTGGTTTTATAAGAGTTTTATATATTTCTCTAGCATATTTAATTTCTGATTCAGAGTATTTTATACCACCCAATAAACTCAAATTTTTATGAACTATTTTCTGGATTGTATCATTGGGCAGTAATGAGTAATTTCCATGCATTACTTCATAGGTCATTGTTGTCTCAGTACCCATTGCAGCGCCTTCTGCAATTTTTACAACTCTTTCAAATAATTCATCGACAACTTTCATTTCCGGATGACGAATATAGTAATAAACTTCAGCATCGTCTGGCACAACATTTGGCGCTAGACCACCTTTGGTAATAACATAATGAATTCTTGATTCTTGAGGTATATGCTCTCTCATCATGTTAACCATATGGTTCATACCTTCAACTCCATCAAGTGCAGATCTTCCTAATTCGGGAGCACCAGCAGCATGAGCAGAAATACCCTTAAATTTAAATTTACCAGATTTATTTGAATTCGACGTTCTTGAGTTAGCTGAATTTTCATCATCTGGATGCCAATGTAAAACTACATCCACATCCTCAAATAAACCAGCTCTGACCATATAAACTTTTCCAGATCCACCTTCTTCAGCAGGAGTTCCATAGAACCTTATAGTGCCTTCAATATTATTTTGTTCAATCCATTCTTTAATTGTTACAGCAGCCCATGCCGAAGCTGCACCAAATAAATGATGCCCGCAAGCATGACCAGCTCCCGTATTGTTATCAGCAACTTCTTTAAAGGGAGAATTCGTTTGAGCCAGTCCAGGTAGAGCGTCAAACTCACCTAAAATACCAATAATAGGGCCACCGTTATTGTATTCGGCAACAAAACTTGTAGGCATACCTGCAACACCTTTTTGAATGGTAAATCCATTTTCCTCAAGTTCATCTGATAGTAATTTTGAACTTTCATTCTCTAAATACCCCAGCTCTGCAAGGTCCCATATTTTCAAAGCTATATTTTCAAAAGAGGCTTTATTTGAATTTATTATTTCATCTAATTCTGAAGTAAAAGTATTATTTGAAAAACTAAATACTATTAAACAACCAATTGTAAGTTTGCAAAATTGATGTATTTTCCTACCCATTCGTTATTCTCCATTGAGTAAATTACTTTATTATTATAACTTGTAACAATATTTCTTTTTTTCATATCATTCTCAATATACATTACTGCCTTTTTAGTTGCATCGTCATCTTTAACAATCGTATAACCAATGATTTTACCACTGCCATTTTTCTTGTCTGATATTTCTAAAGGCTTATCATGTTCCATTGCATCTTTTGTAACATCCAAAAAATTAAATGGAATATGTCTTTGAGATGACCATAAAGCAAATGATTGTTTTGTCATCATGCCAGATACCCCCGTTATAATTCCAACTTCAGATTTGTTTGATCTAATCTTTCTTATAATTTGAACAGTTGAATTTAAAACATAACTGTTTAGAGGGCCACCAGCAAATGACATACCCCCTGTGACAGTTGAATTTGAAACATTGTTTATTTTTAAAACATCTGCAAACATCTGCACCGCAATTGGAAAACAACTATATAAATCAAATAAACTTGGAGTAATCTTATTTTTATTGCAAATATCTAATATAAAATCAGCAGCTAATTTCATCCCAATTGGTTTTGTTAAATTTTCTCTTTGCAGGGTAGGGATCATATTATTATTTTCAGATGAAGCTAAAAGATAAATCCTTTTCTCAGAATCAATTTCAAGTAAATCTGCAATTTTTTCTGAGCATAAAAGTATTGCTGCAGATTGATTAACATTCCAACTTGCGCAATGCTTTTTATTATATGGAAAAGCTATTTGTGGGTTTGATTCATTAGAATTCATTATTTCATTTACTGAATAGTGCTTATCATCCCATCCAAGATTATTTTTATATGCTATCTTAGAAAAATCAGAATAAATCTTAGCAATATTATAGTGGTGGCTTAAAAAGTCATTCATTTCTTTAGCCCTAAATGCACTTTCAAGTATCGAGTAATAACCAACAGCCATAGACCCAAGTGATTTTTCTTCAATATCAAGAGTCAATTGATTATCAGATTTTATGTAATGATCTGGATTTTCCGTAAGCTCAGTTTCTTTAAAATTCATATTCTCGATTACTGCTCTAGTTTTTTTATATCTGGCTTCTCCTCCAACAATTAAACTTCCATTTATTTCACCGGAAATTATTTTTTTACATGCAGAATTGATCAGGCTTTGTTGAAGAATTCCAATTTTTGAAACAGTTGTTTTTACATCTGAAATATTATTTTGTTCAGCAATCCATTTTCCTGGGTCTCTATATCTCCAATATCCTTTTGGTATTTGGATTTCGTTGATGTATTTAATTATCTTGTTGTTGCCAGAATCTTTAATGGCAAGCTTCACAGCTTTATCCATTAGGATTAATGCTTCATCAAGATTTTTAAATTTATCTTTTTGCTGGATATCTCCAATGCCGATAACGACTGGATTATTTTCCATTAAATATTATTGAGCTGAGCCCCAATAATTATAAGCAACAACCTTAGGAGTACTTGGGAGATACATTTGTTCCAATTTATTTATCTTGAGGCCAGCAGACTGAATAATCTTGGGAATATTTCTATTAATATTGCAACCACCAGCTATTTTCCCCCACAGTGGGTTAATCCTATTTTGCCATTTAACAATATTTCTATCTGGAGCAATACCATGTTCACAGAATAATAAATTACCACCATCTTTTAAGACTCTTTTCATTTCTTTTAACGCTGAATCAAAGTCGGGAATAGTACATAAAGTATAGGTAACTAAAACAGTATCTACAGATTTATTAGGTAGATTTATTTCTTCTGCTCCATTTATAAGAAATTCTATCTCTAGTTCAGACTTTTGAGCTTTTTTTTCTGCAATTTGATTTAATTCTTCAGATGGATCAAGCCCTATAACCTTATCAACAGAATTACTATCGTAAAAAGGAATATTTAGACCTGACCCTATTCCAACTTCTAAGACAGTTCCTTTTGCTAATGGCACAATCTTATTTCTTTGATATGTGACTGGTTTTGTTGAGCAACAACAATCTAAGAGTTTTGGTAGGACATATTTTTCATACAATGAACCAATCATTCTTCTAACTCATGTAAAGGCATTGCTGATATATTAAATCCAGCATCTACATATGTTATTTCTCCAGTTATTCCACTGGCATAGTCAGAACAGAGAAAGGTTGCAGCATTTCCAACTTCTTCAGTTGTAACTGTTCTGCCTAATGGCGCTCTATTCGAATGTTGGCTTAACATTTTTCTAAAGTTTTTAACTCCAGATGCTGCCAAAGTTTTTATTGGTCCAGCAGAAATAGCATTAACTCTAATATTATCTTTTCCCATAGAAGCTGCTAAAAATCTCGTATTTGCTTCTAGACTTGCTTTGGCTAAACCCATTACATTGTAATTTGGCATTGTTTGTAATGATCCTAGGTAAGTAAGAGTTAGTAGAGCAGAATTCTCGTTTAAATGAGGTTTTGCAGCTTTTGCTAGAGCAGTAAAGCTATAAGAACTAATATCATGAGCTATCTTGAAGCCTTCTCTAGTAGTTACATCAACAAAGTTACCTTCAAGCTGATCTGAGGGTGCAAAACCTATTGAATGAACTAAACCATCAAATTTTTTCCATTTGTTTGTCAATGATTTAAAGGCTTTTTCTATTGACGCATCATCAGACACATCACATTCTATAAGGAGATCAGAACCACATTCATCAGCAATTGGTTTAAGATTTTTTAATAATCTTTCATTTTGATAAGCAAAAGCTAATTCAGCGCCTTGTTTATACATAGATTTAGCAATTCCAGCAGCTATAGAGTATTTATTTGCTAGCCCAAATATAACTATCTTTTTATTTTTTAATAACATTTTTATAATTATTGATTTTCACATTATTGTAAAAGAAAAATATCGAATAGAGTAGGCAATATTTTTATTAATGTGACTTGAGGGCAGCAAAAATTTCATTAATATAAATTAAACATATAATGTAATATAAATTATTAAAAAAGTTGTTGCTTTATGCTAAAAACGCTGGAACAATACTGAAATAAGCGTGAATGTGCGCACATTTGTTCGTGCTTTCATTAATAAAAACTAAAACTACAGGGGAAATGTATGTTTAAGAAAGAAAATTACCTCATGTTGGTTCTAGTGATCGGTTTTGGTTTATTTAATACCAATTTGATTGCTCAAGACGATGCAGAGGAAGATGTAGAAGAGGTTGTAGTTACTGGATCTCGTATTGCTACTTCAGAATTTACTGGTGCTCAACCAGTTGTTGTAATTGACCAAGAGGATATTGCAAGAACTGCAGAGCTAAGTGTTGCTGAAGTACTAAGAGAATTACCAATTAACATAACAGGTTCTTTCTACGAGCGATCAGGTTCTAGTGCTGGTTCGCAAGCTCAATTAAGTTTAAGAGGGCTTGGAGCAGGTAGAACATTGGTTCTTATTGATGGTAGAAGAATCCCATCATCTCCTAAATTAGGTGGTGAATCAGCTAATATCAACACTATTCCAACAGCGGCTGTTGAAAGAATAGAGATACTTGCTGACGGTGCTTCTGCTGTTTATGGTTCAGATGCTATTGGTGGTGTTGTGAACGTTATCACTAAAAAAGGTTTCGATGGAATGATTATTTCCGGAACAATTGGTGATCCTGATTTACCAGGTGGCGAAGAGGAGAAATTCTCAATCGTTGGTGGTATTACAGGTGACGATTCATCACTGACATGGACATATGAACATTCACAAAGAGATATAATATATTTAACAGATAGAGATTACACTGGTGGTAGAGCTCCTACAGACGATAATTTCAGTTCTGGTTTTAGCATCTCATCATATGCATGGAACTACGTTCTTAATGAAGATGATCCAGCAAATGGACTTGTTAAAGGTCAGTGGTTACCAGCTGCTGAGTGTCAAGGTGATTCAAGATTTGTAACAAATGGTAAAACATTCATCTTAGGACAAGCTCCTACAGGTGGGTTAGACCATAACTATCTTTGTTCATTTGACTATACTGCAATCATGGCAGAAAACGCTGGTAAGAAAAATGACTTCTTAACTGTTAACTATGACAAACAAATTAATGATGACATGAGTGCTTACGCTCAGGTTGTTGTATCTAGACAAGAAACTTTTGGTAGATACGCTCCTCCAGCAGCATTCATTAATCCATATCCTGCTGGTTTAGCTAGAGCTAGAATTCCTGCTCAGGCTGATGGTACTCCAGAAAGAATTGTTACTATTAATGTTCCTACTCAGTTAAGAAAAAGATTTATTGAGATTGGTCCTAGAGCATCATCTGATACAGACTGGACAGGTAATGTTGTATTAGGATTCAATGGAACAGTTATGGATGACTATACATGGGATATTTCTATGCAATGGCATCTAGCTGACTACTTATCAAATGACTGTTGTTATTTACAAAAGCCAGAATATAGTGCAGCTGCTCAAGGATTTAAAGATGACGGTTACTTTGTTGTTAATGGTACAAAATACTATGATCTATTTGATCCAACAGTTGTAGCATATTACTCATCTTCACCTTCTGTAAAAGCAGGATCACAATTTAGAAGCTTAGAAGCTACATTTGGTGGACCTTTAAACCTAGTTCCAAATACTGATTTCATTATTGGTGTTCAAGATGCTGAGTATGTATATGAAAATACATATGATAAGCAGGCTGAAATTGGTAACGTTGGTGGTTCATCAGGTAACTCAGACGGTACTTCAAGAGAATATACTGCTTATTTCTATGAATCAAAAACTGGTGTTCTTGATGGAAAAGGTGAGATTGACGTTGCTGTTAGATACGATGACTATAGCGACTTTGGTACAAATACTTCATACACTGTAAAAGGACTATATGAAGTTATGGATAATGTGACTCTAAGAGCATCACACGGAACTGGATTCAGAGCTCCAGGACTTGGTGATTTAGTAGCAAATACATCATTTAGTGCTGCGTATCATTACGATTACATCAAATGTACTGCTCAGGGTATTTCAAGAGATGATTGTAAACAAGAACAGGTTAATACCTTCATTTCAGCGAATCCTAATCTAGGGCCTGAAGAATCAGAATCTACTAACGTAGGTGTGATTTGGCAGAGTGATAACCATTCTGTTGCAGTTGACTGGTTTAGTACAGAAATTTCTGGTGTTATTACAACTATCGCAGTGCAAGATGTTATTGATGCAACAATCTTAGGTTTATCAAATCAATTAACATCACAAGGAGCATATTGTGAAAGACTTGACGGTCAAGCAGATGCTCAATTACAGCAATGTTTCGTTAATCCAATTAATGGTAACGACACATCTGTATCTGGTTTAGATATCAAATACGCTGGATTATTTGAAACTGGCGTTGGTGATTTTGATATGAACGTAAATATGGTGTTAATGGATGAGTCTGAATCAGAAGCATTCTTTAACGGACCAGTTGTTAACTATGTTGGATTAGGTACTCCTGAAATGAGATACACAATTGATGTTGGTCATACACTTCAAGCAGTTCCTAACTTATACATGAGTTTACAGTATGAGTTCATTGACGAAATATCAGATACTACAGATGCTAACTATAATGCTACTTCAATGATAGACACATGGGATCAAGTTAACTTGAGAGCAGTGTATACAGTACATGGTATGGAAAATCTTTCTATATCACTTGCTGTGAGGAACTTAACAAAAGAAGATCCTCCATTATCACAAGCTGGTGAGTACAACAGATTTTTACATCCTAACTTAGGTATGCAGACGTTTGTTGGATTTACATTAGAACTGTAATAAGGTAATTTTCCAAAGAAAGAGGGCTTTTAGCCCTCTTTTTTTTGTTAGAATAATCAAATGGTCCATATCAACAAAATAGCTGCTTTTCTTTGTATTATTTTTGTATCTTTTCTCTCAGCAGAAAATGCAAACGAGTGTTCATCAAAAAAAATCCAAGTCATGTTACCTGAATACCCTAATACTAATTATCAGGGCTATGCTGTAGTTAATTTTGATGTTAATGAAATGGGCGAGCTAATTAATATCGTGGCTATCGAATCTAAATGCGCTGTTTCAAGAAAGGAGGATGGATCTATTAAGTTTAAAAATTGTCCTTTTTTTAAAACCAATTCAGTTCAGGCAGCTAAATACATTAAGTATAAAAATCCTCTTAATAATTCTGGTGAGTCATGTGTCTTAAAAAATCAAACACATAGATTTACTTATTCTTTGTATAAAAGAGATGTAAAAGATTTAGATTTTTTGTTAAGAAAAGAATATTACGATTTAAGAAAAAACAAACAAACATTAAATGATCTTTTTGATATTGATCGAATTGCTAATTCAAGACCATATGCAATTCAGAGCTACGACTAATGAATAAAAAACTAAAATTATTAAGGGTTAAAATAATTCGAATCATATACGCATATTTCAGCAAATTCTTTGTTCAATTAATGAATTTATACGCAAAGTCACAAGTTAAAAAATCTTAGAAACTTTATTTGTAAAATGAAAAAATATATTTATTATTTATTTTTCCTTATGCCAATTGTTCTATTGGCTGATTATAAAAATACCGATGGTAAAGCAATAAATAAATCATTCAAGGAACTACTTGAGTGGTCAAGAAACTCTGAAGATCCAGTTCTCTCATACATTGATATTTCCTCTGAATGGCAAGATATTGAACTAGCTAATGCTGATAATTATGTAATCTGGATTGGCCATTCAACATTTTTGATTAAAAAAAATGGTTTCACAATTCTCACAGATCCTATTTTTTCTGAAAGGGCTTCACCTTTTAAAAGAGTTGGTCCTAAAAGATTAATTCCACCAGCACTATCGCTGGAAGATATTCCAAAAATTGATATCGTAACTGTTAGTCATAATCATTATGATCATTTAGATATTGATTCATTGCAAAGAATATCCAAATTACATCCAGACGCAGTTTTTTTAGTTCCAGCAGGCGATCTAAAACTATTAAAAAGAAAAAAAATAATAAATACTTATGAATTTGAATGGTGGGAAACATTTTCTATCAATAATATAAGTTTTACCTTTACACCCGTTCAGCATTGGTCAAAAAGGGGACTCTTTGATAGAAACAAAAGTTTATGGGGAGGCTGGTATATTCAGTATCCGGATTACGCGCTATATCATGCAGGTGATACCGGGTATTCAAAAGATTTTAAGGATACAAAAAATAAATTGGGGTCACCAAAATATGCATTCATCCCTATAGGGGCCTATGATCCGGAGTGGTTTATGGCTTCTAGTCATGTCAACCCAGAAGATGCACTTCAAATTATGATTGATCTTGAGGCAGAACATGCATTTGGTATGCATTGGGGAACTTTTGTTTTAACAGATGAAGATACTCTTGAACCTCCTCAAAGATTAAGACAAGCATTAATAAATTCTCAAGATATTGATTTTCAATCTCTTCAGCCTGGTAAAGTAATTGACCTTAAATAATTAGATTTTCTTAAATATCAGATTTCCGAATATTTGCTCTCTCATACCTTGCAAAAACATTTTTGCCATCCCAATCATTTGGCATAGCAGATTTTAAATTCAATTGATTTAATGTTTTGTCCTCTTCATGAGTAAGAACTCCTAATCTGTAAAAATTTAGTAGAAGTTTCTCTATAGATGCTTCTGAGGGACAATTAACTTGTTTTAGCATCTCGCTTATTATTTTTACTGGAACAGCATGATCTTTAACAAGTTGCATATCAGACTTAGAATTAATAGCATTTAGAGCATTTTTAGATATGAAATGCATATTAAGCAAACAATCTTTTGTTACCTCAGGAAGATTATTAGGAGAAATATCACTTCTGTTAAAAGTCCGTTCTATATTTCCCTTCGTTAAGAAATTTCCTTGTTTCTTATAAGCAAACCACCTATCAATAAAAGATCTTATAAGCTTATTGTCAGGATTCTGAGTTTCAATATGAACCTTAATAAAGGTCAAGTATGAATGTTTTAATTTGTCTAAATCCAATATTTCTTTTTCTATGAGATTATGAACCTTCAAATTCATATGTAATCAAATCTAAACTATGGGTTTCCACTAATTCTGATTCAGAAAATGATTGATGAAATGATTCAAAATCTATCTCTTGAAATACATCAGATTCTCTTTCATACATAAAAAAATGGTCGAGTTGTTCGAGATCTTTTAAAAATTCTTTGGAATTATAATTGTTCCAAATTTCAGCAAGTTCGAATGAGCCATATGTATTTTCAAGAATATCTTCTGATATATATTCAAAAGGCAATAAAGTGCATGGTGGTTCTACCATTCCAAAGTCACTGTCACCATAAAAGGTGTCACCAACCAACTCTATGTCAAATTTTTGACCAGTCTTATAAACAACAGCAATATTTAAATCATAGTAAGCACAACCAAAATTATCTACATCCATAAGATTTACCTTACTAACTAAACTAATCTCTTTTTCTTTGTTTTCATTCATACTTTTTATAATACTTGATAACCTTTGAATTTTGAAATATTAGATATTAAAAACTCACTTAGCTACATTCAAATTTTTTCATGTAGTTAGTCTGTATAAATTATTATCTTGTAAATACTGGGTTTGATTCAGCATCTTCTGAATACATCATGTACAATACCGAGTCCTATGGGGCTATAGCTCAGCTGGGAGAGCGCTTGAATGGCATTCAAGAGGTCCGCGGTTCGATCCCGCGTAGCTCCACCATTTTTTGACTATTCTTCCATTAAAACTATGGACACCATATGGATATCAAACAAATTTATATGGTTAAAAAATATTTATAAATGTTTGTTAAGTAATATATAGATTATATTTTAGATATCTTAAGTTCAATTAATAATATCTATTGCAATAATTATACAATGAGTTAAATTGATACATAGTATGCGTAAATATGCTTTCGCCCTTATTTCACTAATTGTTATCGCATCATGCGGTGGTGGCGGAGGTGGCGGTGGAGGCGGAGACTCAGCTCCTGCAAACCCAACACCAACGGTAAATCTCTCTGCAGATCCAACTTCGGTCTTGCTTGGCAATACTTCGACACTTACTTGGTCTTCATCTAATGCATCATCTTGTTCTGCGTCCTGGACCTCATCTACTTCCACATCAGGTTCAGAAGCAGTTACTATTTCAACTGCTGGTAATAATAATTTTTCTATTTCTTGTACTGGAGCCGGTGGTAATAGATCAGCTTCTGTAACTGTTGAAGGTTACAGAAATACCGATGGAGTGGTCGTAGATGGATATATATCAGGCGCTAATGTATTTATTGATGAAAATGATAACTGGAGTGCTGATTCAACAGAGAGTGCAACCACTTCAGATAATGATGGTAAGTTTACTATCAAGTTCGCTAACGGTAATTTAGTTTCTTTAGGTGGTACCGATTTAGATTCGCAAACCCTTTTAGATAATTTACTAATTACTCACAAACTCACAGGTCACTCTGATTTTAAAGCCGTCACTCCAGTAACATCAGTTGCTGCTTTTATGGAAGACGCGTCATTGATTAATTCAGTATTGGGAATTGATTCTTCGATAGATATTTTTACCTTTGATCCAGTTGCCAACAAGGGAGATGGGAGCATTAATGATTATTTGTATGAAAAAGGTAACCAGTTAACTGTTTTAGCATATGCAATACAGAATATAACTAATGATTTAAATACTACTACAGAAACTACGCAAGATTACTTTAAAGCAATAAGTGAGGAGATAGAAAAAGAATATAGTGAAACGACTGCAAAGGTAGACATAGAAAGTGACGCTTTTGTAACAAAAATTTTTGACAATATTATTGCAGCTAAATCAGTAACCATCGATGAAACAGCCAAATCAAATACTATCAAAGCACTCGCAGGAGTAATGCCAGTCATTGAAGTCAAATCTGAAGATGATTTAACAACAGCAGTTATACGTTTTAGTATTTCAACTCTACAATCAGACATTCAAGCTATAGCAAACGGCTCAGCTTCAGCGGAAACTGTATCCAGTTATACAGAAAATATTTTGAATTACATAGCTACCGATCAAAGTGTGGATGCAAGTAAAATAGCGCCTGATATTAGAGCAATTGCAGATACAGTTTCTACTCAAGAAGATACAGATGTAGTAATCAATATTCTTGCGAATGATTCATATGTAAAAACATCTCCATTCTCACTGACTATTGAAAATCCTTCAAATGGGTCAATAGAAACAAATGATAATATTGTTACTTACACTCCTGAAAGTGATTACTACGGAAGCGATTCATTTAGTTATACCCTCACTCAAGGAGATAAGACTGCAACCGCTGAAGTTAGTATCACTATTGAGTCTGTTAATGATGATCCATCTATTGATATAGCATCTACTGTTCAAGCAGATGAGAATCAAACATCAGTAACTACAGTTGCAGTGTCAGACGCTGATGGAGATGATTTGACATTAACACTTGGTGGAACTGATGCAAACAGTTTTAATCTCTCAAGTGAAAACATATTAACTTTTAAAGAAGCGCCAGACTATGAAACTAAAAGTGCATATTCAGTTACTTTATCACTAAATGATGGAACTATAACTGTAACGAAAGATATTACAATTTCAATTAATAACCTTAATGATAATCCACCAATATTTACATCTAATTCAACACTAGAGATTGAAGAAAATATTAAGACTATTGCAACAATAACTGCCTCAGATGCAGATGGAAGCCCGTTAGTATTTTCTATAGAAGACGACAGTGAAATGCAGATTACTCCAGATGGAGTTCTTTCTTTCATCACTCCAGCCGATTATGAAACAAAGACAAGTTATTCCACAAGAATTAAAGTTTATGATGGAGTATTTTCAGCATATCAAGCTATTTCAATAAATGTAACTGATGCAAATGACAACCCTCCAGTAATTACATCATCTGATTTTTTAGTAGACGAAAATCAATCAAGTATAGGAAGTATTGTTGCAACTGATGTCGATACAAACACTGTTTTTACTTATTCTATTAGTGGTAATGATGCCAAATATATGAGTGTTGATTCAGATAGTGGAGTTTTAACTTTTTCGAGTAATCCAGACTATGAAACAAGAAACATCTATACAGTTAACTTAAATGTTTCAGATGGTTTAAACAGCGATAGTAAAGAAGTTTCAGTTCAAATAAATAATATCTTAGAAGATGTAATATCAAGCACATTTACAATTTCTGATGGGACATCTTCACAAGCTCCAATTTTAAGCATTTCATTAAAATTAGATGAACTTTCTGGAGCTAAAAAAGTTTACGCTGCATTAGATGCAATCCAAGGAAACTCAGTTAATACCCCTTGTATGGGAACTGGGGCGGCAATGCCATTAACCAAAAATAACTCAACTGATTGGATTTTAACAAAAGAGTTAAATAGAGAGATCTCAGAACTATGTAGCTATAGGATAATTTATTATATAAATTTCTATGATATTGAAACTGAATCTGTTCCTCCTACAGCAGGTATTCATTTAGTAAGTGGTAATAAGGCAATGCAGAACAATTATCAATATTCAACAACCTATCTAACTCCATTAGAAAATAAAGTTTCTATTTCAAACGTTTATAGTGATGATTCTATTGATCAGATTGGGGCAGATAAGCAACTTTTATACTCTCCCTCTGGAGAATATCCGTCTGTATGCGAAACAACTAGTTATTCATCGGGTGAATATACATCTCCATCTTTAGCAATCCCAAGTTCAGAATGTGCAAAAGCTATGATTACTAATATTTCTGAAGATTCTAGTAAAATTAAATACCAATTTTATATACATTCAGTTGAGCCAATTCAAGGTGCCTATGGTTATTTATTTGGTGTGTTTAAATCTGGAAAAGATAATAACAATGGAAGAGCTAACTCTTTAGAAGTTCAAGCAGAGTTTGCAGAAATTCAAGATTCAGATACAGATTCAAGAATTGCAAAATTCACATATGAAATTCCTATTGAAGCGGCATCTGAAAATGGCGATGATATGTTTTTCCAACTTTATGCATTGGGAAAAAATCATCTATATTCAGTAGTTCAGTATGAAGCTTCTACACCAGCTTCTACCATTGCTGATATGAATCCACCAGAGCTAGTTTCAGCAGAATTTTCAAATTACACTGATGGATCCTTTCCTCAAAGAGATTTTATAAAAATTGATGTTAAAACAATAAATGAAGCTGGTGATAATGGCATCATCACATCGCTAAGAGATACATGGATATCAACACGTGCCCCAACTTGTAATAGAAAAACTTTTTATGTTCGTGATGAATTAGATGGAAAGCTCGGTACATCCATTACAGATATTTCTGCAACAATACCACTTCTTAAAAATGAATTAGGTACTTATCAGATTGATTTTATTAATGTTAATGACTGGGGTTTTGGTGAATCTTTTTATTATGGAATTGAAGACGATGGCGATAATGTAAATTCTTTAATAGGTTCTACGTTTACAGTAGGAGACGGAACAGCAGCGTCTTGTCCATTATTTCTTGATTACAAGGTATTAGAAACAATTACACTTGATGAGAATGTATCAGAAGTTGGAACATTTGTAGCTCAAGGATCTCAATCAGATAATATTGCTTATACAGTTGAGGATAGCGAATATAACTATTCAGATGATTCTACTCGAAAGCAAATTGCAAGTAAGTTAGTAATATCGCCATCAGGACAACTTTCTTATAAAACTCCGCCTGATTATGATTATGATGATGGTGAAGGTAATGATTCAGGTGTTTTTCAAATTAGGGCTACTTCGACATTAGACTCATCTCTATCAAGAGTTATATATAGAGAGATATTTCTAAATAATCTAAATGATAATTCACCTGAAATATTAACAACTGAGTATACTGTTGATGAAAATCAAACCGCAATTGGCTGTGTAAATCATTCTGATAAAGATATAAATTTTTATACATCCTTTTCTTGTCTGACTGCTATTGAGGTAACGGATGGTCCTGAAACCTATGATGGTAATATAACTTTTTCTGTTTCAGGAGATAATTTGCTCATAGATTCTAATGGCAGATTATCATTTGAGAATGCACCAGATTATGAGGAAACAACAACATATTCAGGAACTTTGACTATTAATGATGGTGTGAACACTACAAGTTCAGAAATAACAATCAATATTAATGATCTAAATGATAATGTGCCTGAGGTAACATCTGCTACATCATATTCTGTCAAAGAAAATCAAGCATCTGGTGGTGTTATCCAAATTTATGATCCAGATACAGTGAACGTATTCTCATTTTCAATTGATAATTCTTTTGAAGACGGTTCCATGTTTTCCATAAATTCAAGTGGGGAACTATTATTTATATCTAATCCTGACTATGAGAATAAAAATTCATACAAGGTAAGAGTAAATATTTCTGATGGTGTAAATGAGATTACTCAGGATTTTTCTATTTCATTGTTAGATGTAATTGCTGAGGCAATTCCAACTAATGGCGATTTAAATCTTTTACCTCAAAGCTCAAATACTATAACTATTCAATTGCTAAGTTATGTTATTGATGGAAGAACCGCCTCATATTCAATAGAAGCAGATCCAACATATGGAACTGCATCATTAAATCCATCAACAGGGATATTAATTTATACCACCAACTACTCAGATATTGCTGTTGATAAGGTTACATTTAGAGTGAGTGATGGTGTTGTAAATGATGGCGTTGCAGATCTTACACTTAATTTAAATTCTGATCCTGCATACAAGCAATCTTGGTATTTAGACAATACTGGTCAAACTGCTTATTCATCAAGGTTTGGGTCTCCTGGTGAGGATATAAACGCTGATAGCACTATTAGCAATGGTCATACAGGTAAAGGAATAGGTATTAACGTGATAGATTCAGGTTTAGAGATTGCGCATGAGGATTTGATTGATAATATTAAAGATGGTTATTCATGGGATTTTGAATATGGAGACACTGATCCTACTAATCCATCACCATATGGAGATCACGGAACAAGTGTTGGTGGAATGATTGCAGCCAAAGGTTGGAATAATTTAGGTGGTAGAGGTGTTGCACCTGACGCTGATTTGATTGGATATAATTTCCTTAATTACCAATGTAATACATGCCAAACAGAGTCCTGGGGTTACAATGATCGTTATTCTGGTTCAATGGATATATTTAGTATGAGTTATGGTACAGGTAACTATTACTATGATAATGGAACCACCTTTAGATTTCCTAGATACAACGTTCTTTCGGGATTGGAGAAGACAGCTATTGAATATGGTGTAAATAATCATAGAAATGGAAAGGGAGGAATATATATTAAATCTATGGGTAACTCTTTTTATAGTAATGCTACCAATGGGTTAGGTTGTGGTGAGGTTGATGTTGATGACGAAGGTGCTTTTGGTTGTAGTATTAGATTTCATGACTTAGTTCATACGACCCCATACTTAATTGGCGTTGCATCATTGAAGGCAACAGGTGTTAAATCGTCATATTCAACTACTGATCCATCTATATGGATTTCTGGATTTGGTGGTGAATTTGGTTATTCTGAAGATTACTTGGGAACAGGCTATGCTGAAAGAGCATATGAGCCTGCAATGATGACAACTGATCAGTCTGGATGTGGACAAGGCTATGTTAGCGTTTACAGTTATCCAAGAAATGAATTTAATGATTGTTGGAATTATATTGATGGTCCGCATCCTGATAATCCCACTGGAAACTATACATCAACTTTTAATGGTACATCAGCAGCTGCTCCTTCAGTTTCTGGTGGAGTGGCAGTTTTACTTGGCGCTTATCCTGATTTAACTTGGAGAGATGTAAAACATATCATGGCTAATACAGCAAGAAAAAATGATAGCACTAGATCTTATACAAGAAATGGCCTTGAACAATATAATTGGAACCCTAATGCAGCTGGTTACTCTCATCATTATTGGTATGGATTTGGTGCATTTGATCTTGGTGCCGCAATGGATTTTGCTGCTACTTATACAGCAGGATCATTAGGAGCATTTAATGAATATGGTTGGGAAGAATCAGAACCAATTGAAGTAATAGAAGTTAGTGTTGAGGCGAACACAAATGGATCTGGAAATGTTTATGTCATTGATGGTACTCAGAAAAAATCTCTTACCCTAAATATTGGAACGACATATATTCTTAATCATCCAACTGCTCACCCACTAAGATTTTCAACTACAAATGATGGAACTCATGGAGGAGGTGAGGAATATACTAATGGAGTAACAACCTCTGACGGAGTCACAACTATAGAAGTTAAAGAGGCTCCAATAACTTTATATTATTATTGTGATGTTCATTCTGGTATGGGGTCAGATGCATCTACCTTAGATGAAAAAAGAAATGTGAATCTCTTGTTACCAAGTTTTACATCTGTTGAAAATAAAATTAATTACTCTGTAGAAACAACAGGTGATTTTGTTGAGTTCATTCAAGTTAAGATATATTTAAATAAAGATATTCCAAGAGATATTGGTTTGCATTTGATATCTCCTCAAGGAACTGAAAAGAGTATTTTACATCCTTTTTCAAATGTTTCCGGTAATCCATCAGGCGAATGGTTTATTATGGGAGTAGCAGGATTTTATGGTGAAAAAATAAATGGAGATTGGAGTTTAAAAGTTACAGACTATACAGATAATGGAGATTTAGGAACGCTTGTTGATTGGGGTATAAATGTATTTGGAAATTAAAAATAAAAATTTGATTTTATCTTTTTTGGTAATTATCTATTTTATAAATATAAATTCTCTTTATGCCCAACAAGCTAAAGATATTCCAATTAATGTATCCAAATCTATATATCAAGATCAAAATGAGGTTAGTTATAAAAAAATAGATAAAAGCGATACAAAAAAAGAATATAGATTGTTACAAAATTCCTCAGTTTTCAGGACATACATTAACCCAAATGCAATCAATCCAAATTTGCTAAAAAATAATTTAAATCCAACTATTCAGATTAGAAAAAATCAAAACATAGCTGGTCAATATCTATATACATATAATCAACAAGAAGTACCTCAGGTTTTAGAATTACACTTATCTCAAACTCCTTTTGGTAATAAACAAAAAATCCCAACACCAAAATTAATTGAAAAATTCAGAGTAATATTGGATGAAAATGAACGCGTTTATTTCACAGATGGATCGCTATTGATTGAATTTAATAATTCAGTGAATTTTTCAGAATTTGCATCGTTGAATAATTTAATGCTCAAAAAAGAATATCTAGATCTAAACATGGGCGAATATGTTCATAAAAATTTTAATACTCTTGAAGAAAAAATTAATTCACTTAAAGATATGAATTTAATATCAGATGTTCAATATAATGTTATTAATCCATATATTCTGCCAGAATAAAGACTAAGCCCATTAATTTTTAATTTACAATTCCGTAATAACTAAATACCGACCATAAAGAGAAATAAACCAAAGCGCTTATTGAAAGCCCAACTACTATAGCTATTATTTTTATTATAGATTTTTTCATAATGATTTCAGTTATTGTTATTTTTTGTATTATAAAAATTAAGGTTGTTGTCTTTTATTGAAAATAGCCGCACTGCAAATATATCTTTTAAATAGTTTTGATAATTTTTCCATGGTGCTTTATTTCCTTGTTTCGGCATTTGATTAAGGCCCCTTTGAAAATAACCAGAGGTAAAATCAATTAGCTGATCATCACCATGAGCTGTTTTATCATCTATTGGCTCGCAACATTTAACACCTTTTTTATCCATTAGATTAATCAGTCTACAAACATACTCACAGGTGAGGTCTGCTCTTAGAGTCCATGATGCATTTACGTATCCAAATGAAATTGCAAAATTTGGAACTCCACTAAGCATCATCCCTTTGTAAGTGAGTCTTTCATTTGCATTAACTTTGATGTTATCAATTGTTACATTAATATCATTTAAAGAATTAAGCTCTATGCCAGTTGCTGTAATGATTATATCTGCTTCAACTTTTTTACCTGAATTCAGCAGAATTCCATCGGGTTGAAATTCTTTGATTGTATCGGTTACAACTGATGCTTTTTTATTGTTAATAGCATTAAATAAATCACTATCAGGAACGAGACATATCCTTTGATCCCATGGGTTATAAGATGGTGTAAAGTGATTATTAACATTATTGGAACCAATTTCTTTCTTAGCTAGATCTAGAATTTTATTTTTAGTTCTTTCTGGATATTTTCTTGCCATAAAGAAAGTAAAACTTTGGTAAAGAATATTTTTCCATCTTATTAAGAAGTAGGTAAATCTGACTGGAAAAAATCTTCTTAAAAATTTATTAATCGAATCTTCACTTGGGCCTGACACTACATATGTTGGTGATCTTTGAACCATAACAACATGATTTGCCTTTTCAGCAATTGCAGGGACAATAGTTACAGCAGTAGCTCCACTTCCTATAACAGCAATGTTCTTATCCTTATAATCTAGAGAATTATCCCAAAACTGTGGATGTACAATTCTTCCTTCAAAATTTTCTTGGTTATTAAAGTGGGGCATATGTGGTTTAGCATAGCTGTAATATCCACCACATAAAAATAAGAAGTTGCATGTCATATTTTGCAATTCTTCTTTTACATTAATCTTTAGTTCCCATAAAGATTTTTCTGAATTCCAATTCGCGGAAGATACTATATGATTCAACAAAATATCGTCTTTCAATCTATATTCATCAATAGTTTCATGTAGATATTCCATGATTGAGGGTCCATCTGCAATAGATTTATCATGAATCCATGGTTTAAACCTGAAACCAAGAGTATGCATATCAGAATCTGACCTGATACCTGGGTATTTAAAAAGATCCCACGTCCCACCAATACTATTTCTCCCTTCAAGTATCGAGAATGATTTAGCTGGACATGATTTTTTTAAGTTATAGCCGGCAGCTATACCTGAGATCCCTGCACCTATTACAATTACATCTTTATGCACGATTAAATTTTATAACCTATATTCTTTTTACTGAGTTAAAATTTCTTAATGAAATACATTCTACTATCAATACTACTTTATTCTAATAGTATATATGCATTAGATGTTGAAATTACTAGTTTAGATAATAAGACACCAGAACGTGTTTTATATATTGGAAATAGTTACTTGTATTACAACGACAGTCTACATAATCATGTGAGAAGAATGCTAGATGAAGTTTACGAATCTGAAATAGATAAGACGAACTATAAATCAGTTACCATAAGTGGTTCAAGGTCATGGCATCACGATATAGATCATTCACTAAACTATAAAAATCTTGGACTCAAAAAGCCATTTCAGCTTGTAATATTTCAAGGCGGTAGTGGGGAGACCAATTCTGTTAAAGAAAGAAAGATATTTTCTGATGAAGTATCAAAAATTGTAAAAAAAATTAAGAATGCAGGTGCTGAGGCTGCCTTGTATATGATTCATGCTTATGTAGAACCTCATGAAGATACAAATCCCCGTATGATTGAGAATATAAAAAAAATGTATATTGATGCTGGAAATAAAAATGATGCTCTTGTAATACCAGTTGGAATAGCATTTGAAAATGCATATATGGCTCAGCCGAACATTAAGTTACATAAACATTATGATGGTACTCATCCAAATATCTTGGGTACATATCTTGCTTCATGTGTTGTTTTTTCAAGCATCACACATCTTTCACCATTAAATATCGAGTATTCATATTATGGAGAAATTAATGATATTGACAAAAAATTCTTACAAAAAATTGCAAAGGAAACTGTAGAAGACTTCTATAAGATAGACTTATAGTTTATCAGCGTAATTGTGATTAGTTTCACTATGATGCTCTTCATCAGCCCTTACACATCTAATAAGATCATCTAATTTAGCATCACTACCCAGTTTGTAATAATTTATTGCTAGTTTTGGAGCTGGTATATTCTTAACCTTACCATCTTCAACTAACTTTAAATATTCTGTGTAGCTTTTAACAGCTTCATCTTCAAAATATCCAATCATTCTGTGAGCAGTTCTTGTAAAAAATATGTACATGAATAAGTAGAATAGACCAAAAACTATTTGGGCTGATAGAACAATAAGTCTTTCAAAAAAATTTGGTTTCGCAATTTCTATAAAAAACATTAAATGCATTCTTTCATTTTCAGCTTCAGCAAGCATTTCTCTTATTTGTTCACCATATCCTGCTTTCATAGCTCTGAGGCTCTTGAAGTGCATCCATACACCAGCAACCATACCCGGCACACCAGCAACAGTTTCCAAAACAACTGCTCTATGTCCATATCTTTTTGCAAAGAATGTATCAGCGGTAAATTTAAAAAATGTAGTCATTGAAAGGGCGAATGTATCTGAGATATTTTCTCTACTTATTTTTTCAAGGATTTGCATAAGTGTGATATAAAAGTTTTATATAACATATTATATATATAATTAATAATATGTAAACCTGATTAATAGATTTATAAATAAAGCCCAATTAAAATAAAATACATGAACCTAGATGTTTTTTATGTAGATGCTTTTGCAGATGAAATATTTTCTGGCAATCCAGCTGCTGTTATATTCACAGATCTTAATGATGAGATTCTTATGCAAAAAATTGCAGCCGAAAACAATCTTTCTGAGACAGCATTCGTAAACACAAAAGGAAATACAAATTTTATCAGATGGTTTTCTCCAACAACTGAGGTTAATTTATGTGGTCATGCAACATTAGCTTCAGCTTTTATTTATTTTAATTATATAGATACTTCAAAATCTGAAATTTCATTTCAATCGGCTAGCGGAATTTTAAAAGTTACTAAAAAATTAGATATATACGAACTTGATTTCCCAAAAGATAATTTTAATCAAATTGATGCAATAGATATTGTTTTTAATCTGACTGGAATCAGACCAATTGAAACATATATTGGTGATATAAATATGCTTGCTGTCTATGAAAATGAAGAAGATATTAAGCTAATAAAACCTGATTTCCAGAATCTAATTAATCTAGATGGGCAAGGATTAATTGTAACGTCTGTAAGTAATGATTTTGATTTTGTCTCAAGATATTTTTGTCCAAAATATGGAATTAACGAAGATCCTGTTACTGGGTCTGCACATACAACTTTAATACCTTATTGGTCTATGAAATTAAATAAAACAAAACTCCACGCTAAGCAAGTTTCATTAAGGGGAGGTGAGCTCTTTTGTATAAATCTTGATAAAAGAGTACTTATAGGTGGAAAAGCTGAGCTTTATATGAAAGGGAAAATTAAAATTAATTAAATTTTAATTATTTGTTTTCCAAAATTCTTTCCTGTTAATACATCTCTTAGTGCTTGAGGTGAATTTTTAAAACCCTCAGTAATAGTTTCTTTATATTTTATTTTATTATTTTCAACATGTTCAGACAGTATTTTTGTCGCTTTATCCCATTCATGCATCCATTCGGTTACTACAAAGAATCTGTGTTCTGGTTTTTTATCTAATTGGCCAAGTATTTTAAATGGTGTTTCTGCTTCAAGCATATTTGACTCATTGTATTGGGAAATAAATCCACAAATCGGTACTCTCGCACCATCATTTAATATTGAAGAAACAGTTCTTGTCACAGGTCCTCCAACATTTTCAAAGTAGATATCGACACCATCTCTACATGCACTTTTTAAATCAGACTCAAAGGTTTCATTTTTATAATTTATACAATCGTGAAAACCTAACTCTTCTTTTACAAAAGAGCATTTATCTGATCCTCCAGCTATGCCGATAACATGGCATTCTTTCATTAACGCTAGTTGACCAACAACTGACCCAACTGCTCCAGAGGCTGCTGATACGACAAGAGTATCTCCTTTATTTGGTTTACCAACAATATTAAATCCAAAGAATGCAGTTCTTCCAGGCATTCCAACTGCGCCTAAATATGAGGATAATGGTATGTTTGAAGAGGGAACTTTATAGATAGATGGGTCAGTATCTTTTGCTTTTATGAATGTTTGCCAACCTTGATGAATGCATACATTATCACCAACTTCATAAATATTGGACATACTTTCTACCACAGTGCCAACAGTTTCACCTGTCATAGGTGAACCGATTTTGGCTGGGGCTGCATATGAAACGCCTTCATTCATTCGGCCTCGCATGTAAGGATCTATAGACAAGAATTTAACCTTGATGATTATTTCTCCTTTTTGTATTGAATCTATGCTATCAGTCACGAACTTCCAGCAGTCATCCTGAGGCATACCTTGAGGTCGCTTATCAAGTAAAAATTTTTCATTTAAATATTCCATAATCCTTATATTAATTTTGTTAAATCTCTAAAATGCTTTCGACACACAGTCTTATATATATCATTGCCACCAACTAAAATTTTTTCACCTTCTAAAATTATTTTTCCATCTTCACCAACTCTAACTACCATAGTTGCCTTTTTGTCGCACTCACTACAAATAGTCTTTAACTCATTTAAATTATCAGCAATAGCTAGTAATTCAGAACTTCCTGAAAATAATTTTCCTTGAAAATCAGTTCTAATTCCATAACACATAACAGGAATATTTAATTCATCAGCAATTTTACCTAATTGTTGTATTTGTTTTCTTTCAAGAAACTGCACTTCATCTACAAATACACAATTGGTAGATTGTCCCCTTAGATTTTTCATATATTCAAAAAAATTAAATTGTTTGTCTACTGCAATAGCTTCAGCCTCCAATCCTATTCTTGAAATAATTTTGTTACTTGATTTTTTAGCGATTGCTTCTGGTATGAACAAGACTGTTTTTAGATCACTTTCTAAATAATTATGATTTGATTGCAGAAGGGCAGTTGATTTTCCTGCATTCATTGTTGAGTAAAAAAAGTGAAGTTTTGCCATATAATTTATTATATATGTACTTGAGAATTTCTAAATGAATGTTTTTTTAGAAAATGGTATTACCTGTTTAGATTTACATGGCGAAAGGCACCTTGATGTTCCGGAAATCATTATTGATTTTGTTTATAGATATCAAGATCAAATTCCACTACTAATAATTTGTGGTAATAGCCAACGAATGATTGTAATAGTTGAAGATGCATTAAAATCAAAATCAATTGGGTTCTCATCTCCAAGATTTGGTATCATACGAGTTGAAAAATTATAGCAATATGGAATTACAAGATATCTTACACTTCAACGATCAGCTTACTGAGGAAGAATTAATAATTCATCGTTCTGCAAAAGAATATTGTCAAAAAGAGTTGTTGCCCAGGATTATAGACGCAAATAGAAATGAAACTTTTGATAAAGGAATTTACAAGGAGATGGGTAGTCTTGGTTTTCTTGGTGCTCCAATCAAAGGATATGGATGTGCTGGAACAAATTATGTCTCTTATGGTTTAATCGCAAGAGAGATTGAGAGAGTAGATTCTAGTTATCGATCTGCTTTCAGTGTGCAAACTTCACTGGCTATGCATGCTATATACGAATTTGGCTCAGAAGAGCAAAAAGATTTTTATTTACCAGATATGGCTAAAGGCGAGAAGCTTGGTTGTTTTGGATTAACTGAAGCGGATGCTGGTTCTGATCCAGCATCTATGAAAACCAAATCAGTTGAAAAAGACGATGGCTATATTTTAAATGGATCGAAAAATTGGATTACTAATTCACCTATTGCAGATGTATTAATTATTTGGGCAAAAGATGAGCAAGAGATTCTTCGAGGTTTTATTGTAGATCGTGATTCAAAAGGTTTATCAACACCTAAAATTGATGGGAAGTTTGCATTAAGAGCATCAACCACAGGTCAAATCTTCTTAGAAGATGTATTTGTTCCGAAAGATAAAATGCTTCCAAAAGTTCAGAGCTTTCGTGGTCCATTCTCATGTTTAAACATGGCTAGATACGGCATAGCATGGGGAGCCATGGGAGCAGCTGAATTTTGTTGGGAGGCTAGTTTAAATTACTCCTTAGACAGGGTCCAATTTGGAAAACCTTTAGCTGCCAAACAATTAATTCAAAAAAAATTAGCTGATATGCAGACTGAAATTACCCTTGGCCTACAATCAGTTCTTCGTCTTGGAAGATTAATTGATGAAGAAAAGATGAAACCAGAAATGATATCTCTTCTTAAAAGAAATAATTGTCAAAAGGCTCTAGATATTGCTAGAGTTGCTAGAGATATTCATGGAGGCAATGGGATATCTGATGAATATCACGTTATTCGCCATTGTATGAATCTAGAAGCGGTAAATACTTACGAGGGTACTTCAGATATTCATGGTTTGATCTTGGGTAAATCCCAGACAAACCATGAATCTTTTTAAATTAATTTTCTAGATATTTTTCTAAGAATTCTTCTTGTATATCAAAATACTCTAATGTTGCAAGTTCACCTCTGCATTTTACACAATGACCTTCGTAAGCTTGGAACATAGACATGTACGTTTTACCTTCACGTTCAAGTTTCCTTATTAGCTCTCTTGCATGCTCAGGAGGAACGATCCTATCATTTGTTCCTTGAAGCACTAACACAGGAGCTACAATATTTGAAACGTGAAGACTAGGTGATGTTTCATCAGCATATTTTTTGCCTTCTTCCTCGGAAAGATTACCCCACTCAAGTTTTGCCTCATCCTCCCAACTATTGAAAACACTAGATCTAGTTGAATAGTTTTCAAGTATCATTCTTTGGTTAACAACACCAACAGAATTAATACCACATCTATAGAGTTCAGGTGTAAATGTTAATCCAGCCATAGTTGCATATCCTCCATAACTCGCCCCAGCAATACAAACTCTGTCTTTGTCAGCATAACCATTTTCAATAGCCCATAGAACTCCATCTGAAATATCATCTTGCATAGTTTTGCCCCATTGAGTATTTCCAAGTACATAGTGATTTGTTCCCAATCCAGTTGAGCCTCTAAAATCCATCTTAAGAACGTTATAACCCTTGTTTGCAAAAAATTGTGTCCACCAATCAAATCCAATTCTTTGTTTTGTATTTGGACCTCCGTGTGGAAGAACGATCATATAATTCTTATCAGTTTTTTTCTTAGTTAAAGTTAAATAAGCAGGAATGACTAAACCATCACGAGCTGTGTATTTAACCGGAATAGTTTCTGCCATTATTTTTCTATCTATCCATGGCGCATATGTATATAAGGGTATTAATTGAGATTGCTCTCTATTATAAAAATAGTAATCACCAGGATTAGATGGACTTGAAACCCTTATTACCATTTTATTTCTATCCTTATCTCTTGTTACAACACTAACCCATTCATTTGGAAATACCGCATCTAATCCGTTATAGATATCTGCTATTTCATCATCAAAATAGATTTTAACTGGCTCTTGAGCTTCATATGTTACAAATAGCAATTTTCTGGTGTCATAATCAACTCCGGCACCACCAGAAGCATTCCTACATGTCCCAGTAAATCCACCAACGTCATAATTTGGATCTTGATAAAGTTTTTCACTAAATTCTCTGGTCTCAGGATCGTACAGATATAATGCGTTTGTATCATTGTATTCTACTAATTCTCCTGAAGGTGAGAACTTAGAACCAGTTACTAACCAACCTTTATCTGTCGCAGCTAGAGGTGTAAATGATGGTTGCTGACAAGTAAATCTGATATGTTCAGACCATTCTTTAGAGTCTTTGTTATAGGTGTATATAACTCTATCGAGACTTTCATCTACTAAAGTTGCGATAGGGTAGCCTTCTTGATCTCTGTATGTCCCATAAACTCTATCACCTTTAGCATTTTTTGGTACAAAACCAATTGCTATTAGATTTTTCTTTCCAGTAAAAATATTCATTTTGTAGAAATCATCTCTAAATGCTCTTCTTTCATTAGAAGAGACGATTACATGTTTTGGATCACTATCAAGCCTATCTACAACACTCATACCTGTCCAGCTACCTTGACCGCCTTTCATTTCTTGTTGGCCAATAATTTTTCTTTTTGATCCATCAACATTTACAGCAAATGTTACAAGAGAGTTCATATTTCTTCCCTTAGCATTTGTTAGACCTGGTCTATATATAAATCTATCGTCAGATACCCACTGAAAACCATAAATACTTCTTTCACCGATTCCATCACTAAAAACTCTTGATTGCATTGTTTCTAAATCAATAAAAGTAAGTGACTGATATGTCATTTCGTCTTCAACGCCCTTAATTTTATCTTGTTCAATATCACAGACATCTTGTCTAGGAGATCGTTGTATAGCTAAATATTTTCCATTAGGTGAAATTGAAAATGAGGGTGTATCACCCCAACAAGACCATACCTCATTTGGTAATTCGTACCATTCTTCAGAGGTTAAGTTATTGAATGAAAACATTAATAATAAATAAAGTGATATTTGTTTAAACATATTATGTAACCTTAGTTTATGTGGATTATTCATTTGCACGTATTGTACAAACGCTTTCAGGTATCATGATAGTAATATAAATTGAATTAATCAAAGATATTTACATAAAAATAGTAGATATTTTACAAATTATCAATTTTTATGAACATATTTGAATTTTTATCAAAAATTATTTTTAGTTATAAACTTGATTTATATCAGCTTTTCGTTAATATTTACGAAGGATATTTAACATATTGCGCACATTTCATTAAAATTGCGCATTTTTACGGGGAAACTTATGAATAATAAGCTATTTTTAACTATATTTTTTGCATTCACAATGACATTGAATGTATTTGCAGACAACCCAGGAGATGAGGTTGTAGAAGAACCAGTTGCTGTTGAAGAGACAACTGAAACTGAGTCATCAAGCGATGATTCTTCTTCTGATGACGCTCCAGCTCCAGTTACAACTTCAGATGATGATGAAGTAGTAACTCTGCAAAAGGTTGTTGTTACTGGTTCTAGAATTAAAAGAACTGACATTGCAGGAGCACTACCTACAATTGTAATAACTAAAGAAGATATTGATGCATCAGGTTTTAGAAGTGTTACAGAAGCGCTTCAGTCCTTACCTCAAGCAAATGCTTATCGGCAGGATGAACAAAACGTAAATACGTTTACACCTAATGCTAACGAGATTGATTTAAGAAGAATTGGTCCAGGTAGAGTTCTATACCTTATCAATGGTAGAAGAACAGCTGACTACCCACTTCCTTACAACAATGCTTCAAACTTTGTAAACACAGGCACCGTTCCCCGTGGCCTGGTTGACAGAATCGAAGTAGTTTCTCAAGGTTCATCAGCTATTTATGGTTCAGACGCTGTTACAGGTGTTATAAATATCATAACCACAACCGGTAAAGATTTTTCAGAACTTGAAGCTAACGTTTCAGTAACTGAACATGGTAACGATATGATCAGTAGTTTAACTTTCTCAACTGGTGGATTTACTGAAAGTTCAAGTTGGACTATTGGTATTGATGCGACTCAGGTTGATCCAATGTACTTGAGTGATAGAGAAGGGTTTGATGATTGGACAGACGGACCAGATTATTCAACTACATATATGAATCCACGTTGGGGTGCTGCTATTCAGATGGCAGGATTCGGTGCTGATACTGCGTCATATAGACCAGCAGATTTTGGTGGACCAGCTTGTAACTCGAATGAGCTATCTGGAGGAGTCTTCAGAGATTTCAGTAGAGATTTACCAGATATTTACGGTATTACAAACTATCCTGGATCATACCAAGGATATGTTTGTATGTACGGTAGAGGCGCAAACGGTGGTGATACTCAAACTATAGTTAACGAAAGAGAAGATGTAACAGTAATGGGAACATTTACTCATAACTTTGATAACGGCATTCAAATGGATGCTAGAGCTTTCTATTACGAAGACATAGCTTATCTAAGAAGTAATGTTTCAAGATATGTATCAATGGGAGATTACTTGGATCCTGCAAGAATTCGAGCTACTGTTCAACCGAATGATTTAGTTCCAGTTCAAAATGGCCAACAGATTACATACTCACTAAGATACTTTACCCCAGCTATGGGTGAAGCATTTGAATCAAAAAGTGATTATTCAGAGGATGTAACAGATTTATTTATTGGTTTTAGCGGTGTTTTTGACAATGGCTTTGATTGGCAAGCAGGAGTAAACGCAACAGAATACAACGCTTTAATAACTAGAAAAACACTTACATCAGGCATAAAAGACTATATGGCTGGTGTTGGAACAACATGTGAAGATTCAATCAGAGAAGATAAACTTTGTTATGGTTCATATTGGGCAAATGCCTATGGTCCTGCATATGCTGTTTGGGATGCATATGCTGATTACGGTAGAAGCGGTGGTCCATGTGGAGTTGATGTTTTTTATGGAAGAAATAACTGCTGGTATCCTGACCGTCTATACGGCGCTATATCTGCTGAACAGTTCAATGGTTGGTTAGCTGATGACAGCACTAATTCATATTCTGAACAAATGCTCGCTGACTTTACTATGACTGGTGAAATAGGTGAAATTAATGGAGCTCCTATTGGTTTTGCTTTACAGATGGAATATCAAACACAAGAATATAAAATTACTCCATCAGCAGGTAGATTGGATGATGAGCAATTTGGTGGAGATAACGCCATTGACTTTATCCAAGGTTCTACAAGATACGGTGGCGGCGATAGAGAAAGATATTCTGTTGGTGTTGAGTTTAGCTTACCTCTAGCTGATAACGTAGAAATGGGTATTGCTACCAGATACGACAAATACGATGATGATTCATCTAACGTTGGTGGAAAGGTATCTTCTATGATGAATATTGCTTATAGACCAACAGAAGATGTTCTATTAAGAGCATCAGCATCGCAATCATTTAGAGCTCCAGATATGCATAGAGTTTATGCTGGCTCATCCTCTGCTTTTTATGGCGGTATAACTGATAGTGTTGCTTGTTTCTTGGATGCAGGTGGTTCTGCAACAAATTCATTAGCTGGTCTGTATCAATTCTGTGATGCTAGTTACACTGCAACTAGAAGAGGATTCTCTGGTGGTAACACTGAGTTATATGAAGAAGAAGGTACTAACTATAGTTTTGGTATAGTGACTGAGCTATCTGAAAACGTTTCATTCCAATGGGATGCATATCAAATGGTTCTTGAGGAAGCAGTTAGATCTGGTAGTTATCAAGAGCTTGTTCACCAACAAGGTGTATGTCTCTATGGTGATGCATTCTTAGAATTCTTAGATGGTAATTTACCTCCAGCTGACTGTAACAATGTTGCTAAAGAACTTGTTCGTGGTGAACCAGTTGATCCACTAACAGGAGCTGCTTTAAGTATTGGTCCAATTGTCTCAGGTACAATGTTGCCATATAACCAAACTAAACTTGAGTTTATTGGTCATGATTCGTATCTTACTTGGACTAAAGAAACAGAAAATGCTGGTGACTTTAGAGTTTCATTAGCTTCTTCAACAATTGTTAGAGTAAATAGACAGGAATATGCAAGTTCTGATGAAGTTGACCTTTTAGAATACTTTATCTACGAACCTAGATCACAGCAAAACTTAACTGTTAGCTGGTCTAGAGAAGATCATGGGTTAACATTATTTGCTGACAGATTAGGTCACATGAATATGTATCAAGGCAAGGTAAGTGATCCTCATATCACATATAACATGTCTTATAGATATGACTATAGTCCTGATATTAACCTTTACTTAAGTGTTAGAAACTTAACTGACGTTATGCCTCAAAAAGATGGTGGATTTGGATATCCATACTACTATCAAGGTGTATTTAGTGTATTCGGTAGATATGCTAGTGCAGGGTTTAATTACAGATTCTAGTTCTTAGTTAATTTAATTAACACCCGCTTCATGCGGGTGTTTTTTTGAGGTTTAAAATAATAGATATATCCCAATATAGTTTATATCCACAAATAATATATAATTGCACAATGAAAAATTCTAACTATCTCTTATTATCTCTATTTTCTTTTTCATCAATAGTATTTTCACAAGAAATTGTTGATCAAACACTAAATACTCAAGTGGATGCAAATGTTCCAGGAGTTGTTGCACAAAAAGAGATTGATAACTTGGATGAACAAGCTAAAAAACTTTATTATGAATTTAAAGATACCGTTAGTGAATACGAAGGCCTAAGAAGATACGATGATCAATTAGAAAAGATTGTATTTTCGCAAGAGGATGAAATAAAAGATATTCTTGCTCAAATTGATTCTTTAGATAATGTTAATAAAGAAATCTTACCTTTCCTTAAAGAAACTGTTGATTCATTGAGAAAATTTATTGAACTAGACATACCTTATTTAAAAGAAAGCAGAATTGCGAGAATTGACGATTTAGATTCAATTATTCTTCAATCAAACGTTACAACTGCTGAAAAATTTAGGAAAGTTTTTGAAGCTTATCAGCTAGAAGCTGGCTTTGGAAATACAATCGAAACCTATCCTGGATTCATTGATTTAGATAACCAAACTATAACTGTAGACTATTTTAGAATCGGAAGATTAGGTTGGTATTACAGAAGTGCAAATGGAAAAGAAACTGGTTACTGGGATAAGTTTTCTGAAAACTGGGTGCATACAGGTGGAAAATTAAATGACGAAATTAAATTAGCTTTAGACATTGCTAATAGGCAAACTCCACCTAATTTTATTACTTTGCCTGTACAGCCAGTAGATAGAGGGGAGGGTTAAAATGTATATCCGACTAATAACATTTCTGCTCTTATTGCCTACATTTATAATTGCTCAGGATGAATCTCCAGAAGAGGTGCCAATTCCTATTGAAGAGCAAAGAAATAACAAAATTAAAGCTCTTTTAGATGTTGTTAAGGAGAATAAATCTATTTATGTTCAAAAAGACCAAGTTAGGGTTAAAAACTTCATAGATCTCGTTGATGAAAGGGAATCAATGCTTGCAAAAGCAAAAAGAGATCTTGCTAATGAAAAAATTCGTAATGAAAATCTTGAAAAAAGATTTGAAGCTAATGAGAAGGAATTGGCGGAACTTGAGGAGTCATTACAAATAAAAATAGGTGTTTTAGGTGAGCTATTTGGAGTAACTCGTCAGTTTGCAGGCGAGCTTCTTGCTTCAACTGAAAAAGCTGTAACTTTTTCAGAATATCCTCAAAGAGTTGGAGTTCTTAGAGATATCGGTGAAACTCAAGTTCATAATTTAAATCAACTTCAAAATTTATGGATAAGCTATTTGGATGAAATTGTTTCATCTGGTGAAGTTAAAACTATTGAAGCAAATATAATTGATAAAAATGGTGAATCTATTACTGGTGATATTGTAAGGTACGGACACTTCACAACAACTTATGAAAATAAATTTGTTACTCCTGTTCCTGAATTGAGTGGTTTTGAATTACTTCAAAGACAGCCCGAGAGAGATGTATTAAAAAATCTTAGAAAACATCAGAGAAGTGATGATTATAAAATTACCTCAATTGATCCAACTAGAGGATTTTTATTATCTCTATATCTAGATAAACCAGGTTGGATAGACAGAATTGCTCAAGGCAAATCAATTGGCTTCATAATCATACTTATTGGTATAAGCGGTTTTGTATTCTCTATCTATAAAATATATCAATTAAGAGAACAAGAAAAAGAGATTATAGCTGATAATGCAAAAGTTAAAATAGATATGGAAAATAGTATTAAAGATATTACGAGCCATGAATCTAAAGAAAATACATTAGATGAATTTATTATAAATTACACAGGCAAATTAGAATGGGGAGCTAATTGGGTTAAATTTTTTGCTGCTGTTGCTCCACTCTTAGGTCTATTGGGTACTGTTATCGGAATGATAGAAACTTTCCAAGCAATTACTTTATTTGGAACAGGTGATCCTAAGCAAATGGCTGGTGGTATATCTCAAGCTCTTGTTACTACTATGCTTGGTCTAATTGTTGCGGCTCCTTTGTTAGGTTTGTATACGTATATTTCTCAAAAGGTTTCTAATTTATCTCAAGTTCTTGAAGAAAAAGCGTCTTATCTTCTTGCTCAGGAATAATTATGCTAGATGAACTATTTATTAGAGGAGGGCCAGTTTTATATATACTTTTTGGTCTAACTTTTTTAATTTTCACTTTATTAATTGATAAATACGTTTTTATATTTATTCAAAGTAAAAAATGGGTAAATGATAAGTTTAATCAGTTTGTACAGTTAAATCCGCCAAATGACACAAAATATAAATTTGTTGAATCAACCTTAATCTCAAACGTTAAAAGAAAAACCGCTTCTAATATCAAAGTCTTGGACGGTCTAATTGGAATGTGTCCAATGATAGGTTTATTGGGAACAGTTTATGGGATGATTGAAGTATTTGAAGTATTGTCTTTCATGGGAACTGGAAACCCTAGAGCAATGTCTTCCGGTGTTGCTAAAGCAACAATACCTACCATGGCTGGTATGGTAATTTCTTTATTTGGACTTTACTTCAGACAAGATCTTAATCAAAGAATGGATAAAATTGTTTTAAATCTTCGTGACTCTCTTAAAAGTGAAGGATATAAATTATGAGACGTAAAAGAAAAAATATCTCTGATGAAAATCCATTAGACTTAACTCCAATGATGGATATTGTTTTCATCATGTTAATTTTCTTTATTGTCACAACCTCTTTTGTCAAAGAAACCGGTGTAGATATAAGTAGGCCTAATGCAGAAACTGCTGAAAGGGATGAAAAAGGAAATATTCTTGTAGCAATAACTGAAAATAATGAAATATGGATTGATAAAAGAAGAGTTGATCTTAAAGCAGTAAGGGCAAATATAGAAAGATTAAAAATAGAATATCCAGAAGGATCTGTAATAATCCAAGCTGATATGTTATCTAAATCCGGTCTCTTGGTTGAAACTATGGATCAAATTAGACTTGCTGGAATTCAAAATATTTCGATTGCAGCAAAAAATGACA
>MDTD01095561.1_pt1 | contig 33333 bp, 28 predicted proteins | sample 811221 | NCBI WGS metagenome assembly MDTD01 (sample SAMN05326646, study PRJNA326480) | marine metagenome | isolation source: seawater | place: Pacific Ocean: South West | collected 2011
TGTGCACAATGGCTTACATTTTGAAATCCAGATAGATAACTCTCACCCGATTGGAAAGACAGATCCGGCGGGGGTTAAGGACATTCTGGTTGAAGCAGCCCTAACCACCATTATGGACTGTGAAGACTCTGTTGCTGCGGTAGATGCTGAAGATAAAACCCTGGTCTATTCAAACTGGCTGGGGCTGATGAAAGGCACCCTGAGCATCGAGATGCAAAAAGGCGATAAAACCTTTGAACGTAAAATGAATCCGGACCGGGAATACACCTCGCCAACCGGCGCTAGTTTAACGTTGTCGGGCCGCAGTCTGATGTTTGTGCGTAATGTGGGGCATCTGATGACCAACGACGCCATTTTATTCGACGGTGAGGAAGTACCTGAAGGCATTATGGACGGGGTAATCACCTCACTGATTGCCAAGCATGACCTGTTAGGTAACAGCATTTTTAAAAATACCCGTACCGGCAGTATTTATATTGTTAAACCTAAAATGCATGGTCCTGACGAGGTCGCCTTTAGCAACGCGTTGTTTGGCCGCATTGAGGAAGTGATTGGTCTTGAGCCCTTCACCCTTAAAATGGGTATAATGGACGAAGAGCGCCGCACCAGCGTTAACCTGAAAGCCTGTATTGCGGCGGCTAAACAGCGCACCGTGTTTATTAATACCGGCTTTTTAGACCGTACTGGCGACGAAATTCACACCTCAATGCTGGCAGGCCCCTTTGCAGATAAAGCCAGTCTGAAAACCATGAAATGGATCCAGGCCTACGAGAAAGCTAACGTAAGCACCGGCCTGGCCTGCGGCTTATCAGGCAAAGCTCAGATTGGTAAGGGCATGTGGCCGATTCCGGATCAAATGGCGCAGATGATGGAAGCGAAGATTGGCCATCCGAAGTCAGGTGCGAATACGGCCTGGGTGCCCTCGCCGACTGCCGCAACGCTGCATGCGCTACACTACCATCAGGTTGATGTATTTGGCCTGCAAAAAGAACTGGCAAGTGAGCGCTTTGACGGGATTGATGACATCATCACCCTGCCCTTACTGGAAGATCCGTCGGCACTGACAGAGCAACAAATCCAGCGCGAAGTAGACAATAACGTTCAGGGTATTCTGGGCTATGTTGTACGCTGGGTTCACCAGGGGGTTGGTTGCTCCAAAGTGCCTGATATCAATGATGTGGGCTTAATGGAAGATCGCGCGACATTACGTATTTCCAGTCAGCATCTGGCTAACTGGCTGGCTCATGGCATTATCTCTGAGGAGATGGTAAAAGCCTCTCTGGAACGCATGGCCAAACTGGTTGATGAACAAAATGCTAACGATCCGGAATACATTGCAATGACCCCGGATACCGCTAACTCAATCGGCTTCCAGGCGGCCAGCGAACTTATCTTTAAAGGTAAAGAACAGCCTAGTGGTTATACCGAGCCGTTATTGCATCAAAAGCGCAAGGAAATGAAAGCGGCACTGCGAAACCGTTAAGTATTACCTACCTTCCTATGAGTAAAGCAGGCCGAGGCCTGCTTTTTTATTTAAAGCCAGCGAATAGCACTGAACTGGTTAATGTCATTCCTGAAAAAAGATTAAAAATCCAGCGTTATTAGTAAATTGGTATATGCTAATAACATCGGAAATTTTTTTAAGACGCTATGGCAACACAACAAATCGTGCCCATTTTTTCTGGTGGTGGTACCCGACTACTTGCCCACATCGGTATCCTCAAAGCATTGCAGGAATTAGAAGTAAACTTTAATTCATTGGTCGGGATTTCCGGAGGCTCTATTGTGGCGTCACTGCACAGCTATGGGATGTCGAATAAAGCGTTGTACGATCTGGCTGTAAATACCGACTTCAGACAATTCCGCGACTTTTCAATACTTAGATTACTTCGCCATGGCGGCCTGTCATCCGGGATTAAATTTGAGCAATGGATGGATAAGCAGCTCGATGGCATGACGTTTTCTGAAGCACCTATTCCGCTTCATATTCTGGCCACCGACGTTAATGGTGGCGGGCCCGTGATATTCAGCAAGGACACCAGCCCCAATATGAAGGTTTCGCATGCCGTGCGCTGCTCAATGTCTATTCCGCTTTTGTTCAGTTACACGGTGTATGAGCAACACTTACTGGTGGATGGTGCAATTTTATCTGAGGATGCGCTATTCAGGGACTGGCAGCAGGATGGCACTCCTAACATTTGCTTCCGGCTTCGTAGCGAAGCCCGTGAGCAGCCGTTTAATCCTAAACGCCGGTTTATGTTACCGCAGTACATAGGCATGCTTATTCGCACCTTTATGACCGCGCTGTCGCGTGAGTACGTTCACGCAGAACACTGGCACAATACTTTGGTGATTAATACCGGTGCCGCTTCATCGGTAGATTTTGATATGTCTTGCGAAGACAAATTATCTTTGTATAAGCAAGGCTACGAAACGGCGATGAACTTCTTACCCATTAAGCTTAGCAAGCTCAATAGCTATCACTCCAACGCCGTCTAGCGGATGGGATTGAGATTAAATATTGTAGTATTCACGATACCATTTGACGAACTCCCCAACTCCATGTTCAATCCCAATGGATGGCCGATAACCAGTATCTTTCACCAGACTTTCTACGTCGGCGTAGGTATCTGGCACATCGCCTGGTTGCATGGGGAGTAGCTCTTTATTCGCGGTCATTCCCAGAGCCTGTTCCAGGGTTTCGATAAATTTAAGCAGGTTAACCGGGTTCTGCGCGCCAATGTTATACACCCGCCATGGGGCTTTACTGGTTGCCGGGTTAGGCGTCTTGCCTTGCCAGCTTTCATCGGACTGCGCAGGGCGGTCCAGGGTGCGAATAATACCTTCTACAATATCATCAATATAGGTGAAGTCGCGGTGGTGATTACCATAGTTGTATACCTGAATGGTTTCGCCGGCCAGTATGGCTTTAGTAAACTTAAACAGCGCCATATCCGGTCTGCCCCAGGGTCCATAAACGGTAAAGAAGCGCAAACCTGTGGTAGGCAGTCCATACAGGTGGCTATACGTGTGAGCCATCAATTCATTGGCTTTTTTGCTGGCGGCGTAAAGACTAACCGGGTGATCAACATTATGCTGTTCTGAAAATGGCATGGTTTCATTAGCGCCATATACAGAACTGGAAGATGCATAAACCAAGTGCTCCACCTCATTATGCCGGCAACCCTCGAGTATATTCATAAAGCCAACCAGGTTGGCATCGACATAAGCATGGGGATTTTCAAGGGAGTAGCGGACTCCGGCCTGGGCAGCAAGGTGCACAACGCGATCGAATTTTTCATTGGCAAACAATTCGGCACATTGTTCACGCTCTTCCACACCCATTTTCTGAAAACGAAAACTCCCTTCAAATTCTGCAGACTCAAGTTGGCTCAGTCGGCCATATTTCAGATTGACGTCGTAATAGTCATTGATATTGTCGATCCCGACAACATCATCACCACGAAGCGCCAGGTGCCGACTCACCGCAGCACCAATGAATCCGGCAGCGCCGGTAACTAGAATTTTCATAAACGGTCCAATGTCAAAGGGTTAGTAATAGACTACAAACTAATGTAATAAAAAGAAAGAAATACTACGGCTTTGCTTTTACGCCACTAAAGCTTTCTACCGCTGATACATAAATTTTGTGGCAGGTATGCATCAACAAAACAGGCAATGGCATTTTTAAGTAGTGCCCTCGTAAAAACCCCATCCACCTGGCGAACACGATATCCCGCTTTGCATCAATTAATTCTGACCAGGGCGCCAGCAGCCGGCTGAACAACCATTCATAAAATCGGGCTTTCAGTTTACCCGGATACAACGCACTCGCTAACTGTTCAAGTTCCTTTGGTGCGCCATCAGCGTAAAAATACCCAACCATCGAAACGGCAAGATAGAGCTCACGGGTAAAACGTGTCTCTTCTGCCAATGACTGTAAGTCTTGCCAAAAGCCATCATGCTCGGCGAAAGTATCAAACAATGAATATAAGTCATTCAGATCTCTGAACCCATTCTGAAACTCTTCACCAGTAAATAAGTGAATAGCACTATGCAGCACCATAGCGGCTGGCCGCAGGACATAAACATTGTCAAACAAATGTATTTTATGGCGGGTAAATGAACGGATATCAGGTGCACGATTACTGATCACAGGAATTAAGTTGTGATGAATATCAAGCACCGTTTTACGTTCGACATGCTTGAGCGGCGGTATTTCATGGGACCATTCCCGGTAATACTTTTCGTCGTAGCTGGTCAGCCCGGACTGAAACCAACCAAGCAGATTTAACTTTTTCTCCAGTACCGGGATACTGTCTTTGCTAACGAGAGCATCAATATCGGAACAAAACCGTCCATTACCCGCCTTATAGCCAGCAGCAATGTAAGCCGCGCCTTTCAGTAAGGTAATATCGTGGACTCCGGCTTGTCCGGCATACCTTGCCAATTCATGCACTTCGCGCATTACCTGACGACGAAAAAACGCAAAATGGTTAGCCGCTGCGGTTAAGTTCTCAACCAGCATGGGCTCAGGAAACTTATCATAGGGGTGGTTACGCATGGCAATCATCGACAATACGCCAGTATTGCGTGCCACTTTCATAAGCGTGGACCACTGCGATTGGGTTAAATTCGGGACCCCTTTTCCGGCCAGCAATGAAGGGAGAGCCTGGGCCACCAGACGCCTACTCATCAACCAATCCGGTTAAAAAATTATCGGCCATATGAATATCACTGTAGGTTAAATTATAACAAGATACCGTATCCATCATGGTACTCAACAGTTTAAATCCAGCCTTGCCCAGTACATTGTAATTAAAAGCATTGTCGATGACTTTTTGCATACAATCCAGGCTATTTAGCGGCGTAGTATCAAATCTAACCTCGCGATGGTAACGAGGAAACACAATCGCTTTAATTTGTGCCGTCTCATTCATGCCAACCACCGCGTTTTCCGGTGGCCGCACATGAGCAACTTCACCCTTGCTGGTATCTTTCGCCGTCGGGCTGACATAGGCATGGGGAAACCATTCCTTAAATAAGGGAATCGCATTATTCTTGAGGCAAATCCCTCTTACGAAAGCATGCACATTACCGGTGTCGAGACTAATAACCGCCATTTCATCAGATAACAATCGCCAACCGCTGTGCGCCAGATAGCTACACAATGTGCTCTTGCCTGAGCCAGGAGGAGCCGGGAATAAAATAGCCTGCCCATTTTTTTCGAGAACGGCAGCATGTAATAATAAATACTGGTGAAAATAGTTTGCTACGCACCAGTTCATCCCCCACTCCATTAGGGGATAGCTTTGATTAAAAGGTAAGGGCAGAAAAGGCGTTTGATCTTCGAGTTTAAATATTGCCTGAGGATAAAAATATCGGCGCACATTATGCGGACGGGTAATTTGAATAGCGAAGTCGCTCCACCCGTTATTGTCTAACAGTGGGTGATGCCGATACAACTCGTAAAAGGTATCGAGTACACTGGTCACAGAACTTTTTAAATTGAATGTGGCAATGCCAAAATTAACCGAGATACCCTGGTTAACAGCACGCCTTAAAAAGTCTTGTTTATTAAGAGATTCAAGCGGCAGGTTCGATTTCGCGGGAAGTGCCGACAAGGCCATAATCAATTAACTCGTTAACTACATCTAACGAAGACACCTCAGTGCCCTCGGCAAGCGCTTCGACACTCAGTTTATTATGGGCAACACCAACAACCAGTGCATCCAGCAGTGCATTGCAATAAGGCTCAAAGAACAGCGTTGTGTCTTGTTGTTCAACTAATAACGCCGAGCCAGACCCATCGGCGAATATGCGTAAAGACACCGGCTGGGTAAACGCATACACTGACGCGTTATTCGGTGTTACGTTATCGCTCAACGGCTGAACCATGAGCGATTCAAGAGTCGTCCCAAATAGCCGACAGCGCTTCTTGCACTTCGGCGCTCTCACCGGCAGCACATAACTCCCACAATCCTTTGGCGTAGGATTGCGCAGTTACACCAGCTGCCAGCGGGAAGTTCCCATCTGCGGCATTAAGGTAAGCTGCCACCAGGTATTTATCGATGGTCTTGTTTTTATAGCTACCACTGGGCGGTAAAAATTCACGAATTTTAGTGCTGGCCGGTACCCCTGAAAACGGGTTCTGACCTGTTTCGTCAAAAATGTCAGACCATTTAGTGTCAAAAGTAACATTTACCGGCAAATCACCGTTGTGGGGGTTGTTGGTGTTATTGAAACGCTGACCCCAAATACCGGGCGAATCTCCATAGAACTCCGTGGTATCACACGGACGTGACAAATTACCTGACAGATGACCTGAAACAGAACACCCGTACCCTGCAGCCCAGGTTGCCTTAGAAGGCACCGCTGCGACGATAGCCGTTACTGATGTCCCTTTAATAAATTTTCTGCGCGTTACATTTTTATTCACAAACCTCTCCTCATAGCCCCTTGATATTACAGGAACATCGAAACCAGCGCTAATCTAAAGATATGAAGCAAAATTTAAGCCAAAAATAAAACTCCAGAGAAATCAAGCCAGAAGGCTAGCTGACAGCTTCGACTGCATGAAGTTGTAAAAAAAACAGACAGTAAAGACTGGCCAGATTATTATCTTCGTTTTTTATTGATTTGCTCTTTCAAGCAGCTTAGTGATGTAGTTTACCGGAACCGCATAAGAGATACCAGATGGCGACGACAAGGCACTTTCCTTGGTGTCTTTGACTATCACTTTATTGATGATCCCAATTACCCGGCCGGTAGCCGGCTCATACACGGGGCTACCGCTGTTACCAGGAAAAGCGGTGGCATCAAGCTGATATAACAACTGGTCGCGCCCTTCTCTTTTTAACATTTCCAGAGTGAGTTGTCTGGCGGATGCGACCGGGATCACATCGGGCGTAATGGCAGCAACAATGCCCTTGTGCGTGGCCGGGTATAATCCTAGTGCCGCGCCAATGGGAAAGCCGGTAAACGCAATATCAGAGCCTGGGGGCAACATGTCGCTGTCGCCTAAGGTAAGTGCAGGTAATGATTGCTCTAAAGTTAACACCGCCAGATCGTGCAGCGGGTCAATAGCAGCCACTTCCGCTTTTACTTGTTTCACAATTTGACCGGTGCCGGACAAAAAAACAAAGTATTGCACTATAGAAGGGTCTAGCGGCTTTTCTACCACATGATAATTGGTAATTACAGTCTTTCCCCCGGTCACCACAAAACCGGTGCCAAGAATACTTGGCGCATTAGATTCGAGAGGCGTCATTAACGCGATAGCTCCCACACTGTCGGTGACCTCTTCAACCACGTCAACAAAGTGGCGCTGCACGGCAGCGGTTGCCGGGTAAACCCACACCAGGAGAATAAAAAAAAGTACCTTCATTCAGAGCAATCCGTTACATCTAACTGTAAATAGATATAACATGCGTGAAGCAATAACTCTATCATTATGGCTAAACTCACATGGATTTTATTAAGCCAATTGCCCTGTTTTTTGTCTCACCGTTAAATATTACGGTGCTGCTCGCGGCCATAGCAGTGCTACTGTGGAGGGGTAATAAACCACAAACTGCCCACCGTTGTGGTTTACTGGCATTAACAGTTTTTATTGTTTTTTCTCAACCTTACGTCGCAAACCTGTTACTGTATCCCCTTGAATTTGGTAGTTTAAGTGTAAAGTCAGAGCAAATCGTAACCGATAGCAGTGTCGATGTGATTTACGTGCCGGCCTGCTATTATGAAACCAAGGGAGACATAACGGAGATCGCGCGATTTTCCCCTTGCTCGCTACAACGCTTGACTCAGGCTGCCATTCTGGCTAAACAAACCACCGCTAGGGTTGTGGTCACTGGCGGACACTTTCTTGCCGATAAGGAGGTTGCCTATGCTGATAAGGCAAAATCGCTTCTAATGGCTTTGGGCGTTGCAGCCGATAGCATCAGTGCGATTGCAGAGGGCACCACGACTATGGAAGAAATCGTTGCTGCGCGCGAACTTTTTGCCAATAAACACGTATTAGTGGTATCCAGCGCGACCCATGGTTACAGGTTACAAGCCATGTTTACCGCCCTGGCAAAAAGAATGGATTTTTATCCGGTTGATTACAATAGTAATGGTGATTTGGCAGTATTTTTATCAATACCCTCTGCATCAGCGCTGGAATCATCGCATAAAAGCTTGTATGAGTATGCTGCAATAATTAAGCATATACTCACAGAAAATAGTTAGTAATGCCTGAGCAAACTTTCGGCAATTTGCTATGCTCTGGTGGTTGTATCTCTTATTTTTTATTATGCAGAGTCAGAGCAAATGGATGAAAAAAAACGGTCTTCATTGCGACAAAAGCTTACGGAGACGCTGACAAAAGTCCCCAAACTCGGTAAGTATGTAGCTGGTTATCAACGGTTGCGTGAAGCGGGTCAGATCTGTTCTCATTTCTCTAGCTATCTGGAGCCGGTATACGTCGGTGATGATAGTTTAAAGCAGGAAGTGTACAAAATAAGACATCATGTTTACTGCGAAGAATTAGGTTTTGAAGCCTGTCGCCCGGATGGTATGGAAACCGACGAGTTTGACGAATTTTCCTTGTATTGCCTCATTCATCATATTACCTCGGACAATTATGCTGGCACGGTGCGACTCGTTACGCCAAGGCAACAAGGTGAGCTATTGCCCATCGAAAAGTACTGCCTGGATTCAATTACCGACCAAAAGTTAAACCCGGCCAATCACCCCAGAGATCAAATCTGCGAAATTTCCCGTCTGGCAGTACCGAGCCGGTTCAGACGTCGTGCGATGGATAAATTTGATGGTGCTGCCACCGGTGTTATTAACACCCAGACTTATTCAGAAAAAGAATTACGCTGTTTTCCATTTATTGCCGTTGGCCTTTATTTTTCTGCCGCCTCACTAGCAATGAGAAATAACATCCAGCATGCATACGTAATGATGGAACCCCGCCTGGCCAGAAGTATGCGCTTTGTCGGGATTAAATTTGAGCAAATTGGCCCGGTTGTCGACTATCATGGCCGCCGAGCGCCCTATTATATTAATCAGTCGATGCTACTAAAAAGCTTGTCGCCTGGCTTTAAAACCATGCTTACGCATATTCAACATTCTATGTACCAATCCATGGGCAGCAAGTAACGTTTTTTAAAAAGGAACTGATATGTTTGATTATAAGGATGCATTTTCACGCAACATCGGCTGGGTCACTAACGAAGAACAACAATTTTTAAGCACCAAAAAGGTCGCTATTGCCGGCATGGGCGGCGTGGGTTCTGAGCATATTGTTACGCTTTGCCGACTGGGCATTCAGCACTTCAATATTGCCGATTTTGACAACTACGATGTGCATAATTTTAATCGCCAGGCGGGCGCCTACATGTCTACCGTGGGGCAGGCTAAATGTGATGTGATGGCGAAAACCGCGCAGGATATTAATCCACAGGCTACGCTGAAAACGTTCCCTAAAGGCATCGACGAAAGCAATGTCGATGAATTTCTGGCGGGCATTGACATTTATATTGATAGCCTCGATTTTTTTGCGCTCGATGCACGCAAGCTGGTCTTTGCAAAATGTGAATCCCTGAGGATCCCTGTGGTCACTGCCGCCCCATTGGGAATGGGAACAGCGCTACTTTGCTTTACGCCAGACAGCATGTCATTTACCGAGTATTTTGATTTTAAAGCAACAGATTCCGAGGACGACGCGTACATCAAGTTTTTAATTGGCTTGTCGCCCTCCATGCTGCAACGTAATTACTTGGTGGACCCAACGAAAGCGGATTTCGCGGCTAAAAAAGGCCCATCCACAGCAATGGGCGTAAAACTCTGTGCAGGCGCTGCCGCAACCTTTGCGCTCAAATTATTGCTCAACCGGGGTAAGGTCCCGGTTGCGCCCCATGGATTCCACTTTGATGCCTATAACAATAAACTCAAGCAAACATGGCGCCCTTGGGGCAACCGAAACCCCATTCAAAAAATTGCTTTTAAGATTGCCAAATCAGTGGTATTGAAACCTAAACAAGTCATACCAACCCAGACCGCATCAGCCTCTCCTATTGCGCAGATCATTGATATTGCTAAATGGGCACCCAGTGGCGACAACACGCAGGTTTGGCGTTTCGAGATCACCTCCGATACCAGTTGTATCATCCATGGCTATGATACCCGTGACTGGGTCGTTTATGATTTACAGGGTAACGCCAGCAAGCTGGCGCTTGGCTGTTTAATTGAGAACATGAGCCTTGCCGCTCAGCAACAGGATTTCGCTATCGATTATAAGCTGGTTAGTACAACAATCGATGAGGAAGCACAAGGCAAAGCGGTTGGCCGCTACACTATTTCGGTTGACCTTGTACAAAGTACACAGCCGCCCAGCGACGTTGATACCAAACTGGCAGCGGTGATCCCGCTAAGAACGACCCAGCGACGAAAAATGGGCACCAGAGCGCTTACGCGGGAGGAACTGGCCTTTTTTGAGCAGTGCTTACCTGAGCAGTATCAACTTATTTGGAAGTCACAACCTGACGACCGCAAGGCCGTCGGAAAATTACTCTTCGGCAATGCCAAAACCCGCCTGATTATGAAAGAAGGGTTTGATGTACATTCAAAAATCATTGAGTTTACGCCCCGCTCAAAAGACAACAGCCCCTATGGCAACAAAAATAACGAACTCAGTTGCGATCGTATTCCGGCCAAGTCTTTGGGACTCGATCCCCTGATGCTGGCATTTACCAAGTTTTCCTTCAGTAATTGGCCGGTGATGGAGTTTGTCAGCAAATATCTGGGGGGGACCGTTTTGCCCCGCCTCATGCTCGACTACCTTCCCGCAGTAAAAAGTGCTGGGATCTTCGCATTAACGGCCACTCAGGCGCCGGCCAAAGAGATTGATTACATCGAAGCGGGTCGTGCAGTACAACGTGTGTGGCTGGCTTCTGCGGTCTTAAAGCTGGGCTTTCAACCCTGCCAGACCCCGGTGATTTTTTCAGAATACTTGCATAAAGGTGTTAAATTTTCTGACAGTGAAATTGCCAACGACAATGCGCAAAAAATGGAACAGCAATTCCAGGCACTATTTGGTGAAGCCGCCCCCCGCATTGTGTTTATGGGCCGTGTCGGGCGCTCTTCAACGCCCAAATACCGCTCTGTGCGCTTAAGCTATGACGAGTTGCTAAAAAAAGGCGATTAAGCGGTTAAACACGACAATGATTCAGCCGTTAGGCCAAAGCCGGCCGGCGGTTGCACTTTGTAACTGACTCACCCGATATCAATAGGAGCACGCTAGAGCAGACGTGCAGCGGAATGTTATTAATTGAACCTTATCATCCTCCAAGTCAATCGCACCTCACTGACACAATAGCGAGCATTCCAACGCAGCCGGAGCAACATCACAGCGCCAGTATTTTTTCTAGTTCGCTATGGTTTATTGCCTGGATAAAGAGTTTACCCAGTTTGCCAGAATGCTTGCTGTTTATCTGCGAGGGGCAAACCGTAGGGATTGCATTTTTAGGCCAGACAGCCGTCCACCCCTTGCTCCCGTTTTACCAAAAGTGGTGGTTAAATCAAACCGGGGATCCCCGCGACGACCAAGTGTGGATTGAACATAACAACATTTATTGCCCCCCTGCACTGCACAATGATTGCGTCAACGCCCTGGTGACGTATTTTTCACGGCAGTCTGCGGTCATTCAGTTGTATGTCTCCATGACCAGTGAGCCCACCCATTGGACGACTTGCGCCAGGCAGAATCAATTAGCCATTTCAACACTGTCGATACCGGCTTATAAAACCCGCTTACAACCAGAATACCGTGATACCGAAGCTCTCATTGCAACCCTATCTAAAAATAGTCGGGGGCAATTGCGGCGCAGTATTAAAAAATTAACTACCAAGTATGGTGAAATAGCCATCCATGAGGCAAAAACAGCCGAAGAGCGGGCAGATTTCTTCCAGCAGTTAGCCTCAAACCATATTCAAAAATGGGCGCAAACGGAGGAAGGCAGTGGATTTACTAACCCGGTTTTTGTGGCACACCATCAATCCATAATCGATCAAAACCCGGAAAATGTGAGCATTTTGCGAGTCACAGCTGGGCCTCGATTGCTTGGCTACACCTACAATTTAATTTGGCAAAACACCGTGTATTTTTACTGCTCCGGAATTAGCGAAGACCCATTGGATAAACACATTAAGCCGGGTTATGTGACCCATTTGTTCGCCATGGCTTATTACGCGCAACGGGGGCTTACGTGCTATGACTTTCTGGGTGGCGAAAGCCAGTACAAAAAATCCCTGGCATCCCAGCGGTATGACTTTTATCAGCTATCTGTGTACAACAAAAACTGGTCCACTCGATTGCTGTTGATGCTAAAGCGGCTCAAAGATGCGTGGTGAAACCAGGCTCAACGTTGCTTAATCAATCGGGCCGGATTACCGCCGACGATAGCCTTCTTTGGCACCGGCTCGGTGACTACTGAACCGGCAGCAACAATGCTGCCATCACCAATATCTGCCATCACGATTGCACCGTTGCCTATCCAGCAATTGCTGCCGATTGTGACTTTGTGAAATGTACCGCCCTGCTGCTTGATGGGCGTGTCCGGGTCATCAAAATTATGCTGGTGCTTACCGCTTAATATGTGCACGCCGCTTCCCAACAAGGTGTCCTGGCCAATCTGACAGCGACCAAGGTTACACTGCGGCCCGATATAGCAGCCTGCGCCAAGCTCTATATCGGATTGTGACAACAGGGTTAAAAACGATACCACGGCATCGGGAGCACAGTGGGTCAGTGCAAACCGGTAAAACCCAGCCCGCAGGTAGACTCCGGCTTTACCCGGTATCAGTGACAAGCACTGACTAAAACCGGCCAGCAAACTGTCGCGGGAGGTGACATACCCGCCGACCAGAAACAGTAATGTAAAAGGCAGCATAAGCAGCGCCGCAAGTGTAAATAGAAGCTGTTTTAGGGCAGTTTTCATGATGGTTTCAGTATCTTTTCCAAAGGCGTAAGTTGTTGTTCCCAACTGTATTCCTGTAACATTATATCCAGTGCCCGCTGTGCTTTTGCTAACGCTTCGCCTCGCTGGCTAGCCTGAATGATACACGCCTCGGTAAAAGCTTCTGCCGAGTCTGCAATCGCCATGGTGTCTGACGAAGCAAACCCAATGCCCTCCGCACCCATTGACGTACATACCAAGGGGACTTTACATGCCGCCGCCTGCAGAACTTTATTTTGCACGCCCCGGGCCAGCCTGAATGGCGCAACAAAAACCGCCGCGGCATGAAAGTACGGGAGAATATCCTCTACAAAGCCGGTTATCTCTATGCCTTGCTTATTATTAAAGGCTTTAACCTCCTGGCTGGGGTTCATCCCGGCGATGGTAAAGGTCGCATCAGGTAGTTGTTTTTTTATGCCCGGCCAGCACTGTCTGACGAACCATAACACCGCATCAATATTCGGCTTGTAATCCATTACCCCGGTAAATAAAAAATGCCTCTCGCGAACCTTTTCCTGGTCGGCCACGGGTGTGAATGCGGAAAAGTCCAATCCGTTGCCTAAAACTGTTACCGGATGCTCATGGCAAACAGTCCGCTTAAACAACTCAACTTCTTCCTTTGCAATCAGAAAAGAATGGGCAAACCATTTATTGACCTGCTGTTCCAGGCGTCTGATACCGCGCGATTCCCGCTGGTAAACCCAGCTCATTGGCCATCGCGCATTATGAGCATATTGCCGCCATTTATCGGAATCTACATCCATAAAATCCATGACTAACTTACACCGCGTTTGCTGATAGGATTTCGATGAAAACACGTAGTAACTTAAACTGGACGCAGACAGAAACAGCATATCCAGTGACGGCGAAGCCAACTGTTGGTGAATTACCCGGGCCGCCTGAGGCGAATAAAAAGCGCCAACGCTAATGGGCAAGCCTCGCAACAGTGCCTTAGTATATCTGGTCAGTTTGCCTGGCAGTGGATACAGCATAACAGTTACGCCCAGTGCGGCCTCCAGGGCGCGGGCTTGTTGCTCATCATCCGCCCCTTCACTAAACGAAACAACCGATACAGTGTGGCCTAAATCCACCATGCGCTCGATTTGGTGATAGGTGCGTAACTTTTCCCCTTTATTCGGCGGATACGGTACGCGCTGTGACAGAACCGAGATATTCAAACAAACTCCGATAGCAAAATTACCCCAACTACTTCAGCATATTACGATGAATAATAGCTAACGCAACCCTAATACATCGTGGCCGGGACCAAAACACAAGTGAAACAGTGAGTTTTGCCTGTACCGGGCAAAATTCTCGCCCGGCATCAGGGTCTGGCGACCAGACATGCCATTCAATGCAGCAGTATTTGGCATGGCCCGTAAACTCATATAAAGTGGCGATAGTAATTATCGTTCACGGATGAAGTTTGCAATAGTGTCCATGCCTGCCAAAATTTTCCACTTGTCAAAACCAGCGCCGAATAACGCTGACTACCTGTACTTTAAGGTGGGTGTGCCGTCGCCAAAAGGTTTGTGGCAACCTAATGATCCTATTGGCATTTGTGGTCCCGACGGCTTACTGGAAAATGCCTCAGTGGAAGCGCAATTACTATGGCCGGATGGTTCTGTACGCTGGTTTCTCAGCGAAGGCTACGTGGCAGCCTGTGACCTTATCGAGAGCGCGCCATTTTCACTTGAAAAAATACCAGCAACCATGCCGGTAATCGACCCCAATATTATTCGCTCAGATGCAAAAACGCTAGATATTACCTTGCAGTCTGGCCATAAGGTCAGTATTAGTCGGCATGAATTGCTGGCATTTAAGCTAAACAATACCGCCTGCACGCTGTTAGTAAATAATGACAGCGAAGCGATTAACACGCTTGATTCAATGCACTACAGCATAAAGCGTCATGCGGTAACACCCCATGCAGTCAGTGTTTATCAACAAGGCAGTATTCAACTTGGTGGGCTGGTGTTGCAAATCAGGGTTGAGTTGAGCGTCAATTTGCGCCTGGGTGATATCCAACTCACCGCAACCCTGATTAACCCTCAGCGGGCTGAACATGCCAATGGACAATGGGATTTGGGCGATCCAAACTCAATATATCTGCAAGAAATTGCCTTGCGGATTGACCAGGCTGCCAGCAGTTTGTCGCTAAGTGCGAATCGCGATGTTATGGATGTCAGTGGTTTCCCTGATTTCCACTTGCACCAGGCCTCCAGCGGGAAGGCCAACTGGCAGAGCCGGGTTCATGCAGATGCGTCGGGGCAAGTGGCTCTGCCGTTTAAAGGCTATCGCTTTTCCGCCAACCAGGACATTCTGGACAGCGGCGAGCAAACCCAGCCCCATATCACCTTAAAGACACCAGAATATCAGGTCAATCTTAAAGTAGAACAATTCTGGCAGCACTTCCCGGCCGCCATTACCCAACAAAACAATACTCTGGCCATTAGTTTAATGGGGGCAAAAGGGAGCCCCGTCACCGAGCTGCAACCTGGTGAACAGAAAACCCGCAAATTGCGTCTGTCTTTATCCGGTAATATCCAGGCCGCAGAGGTAACCCTCAATCCCGATTTTGTAAGGGCCACGGGTGCGCTCGATCTGTTCCATCCCGCGAGTGCTCAACAACCCCTTAGTGCGCTCATTCAAAGGGGTGTTGAAGGCGCTGACTCCTTTTTTCACAAACGTGATCAACTCGACGAATACGGATGGCGTCATTTTGGTGAATTATATGCTGATCACGAATGTGCTCTGACGCCAGATCAGGACTACTTTGTGTCTCACTATAACAATCAGTATGATCCGGTTCAGGGAATGCTGTCGCAATGGTTGCTCACCGGCAACGCAGACTGGTTTACCCTGGGCGATGATTTGGCCCGCCATGTGGCAGATATCGACGTTTATCACAGCAAATTCGATAAGCCAGAGTATGCCGGCGGTTTATTCTGGCATACCGACCACTACGTCGAGGCTTATACAGCAACCCACCGAACCTATTCAAGGCACCAACCCAGCAATGTCTATGATGATCATGCCGGTGGCGGCGGACCAGGTGGACAGCACTGTTATACCTCAGGACTGCTTTTGCATTACCTGCTTACAGGTAACCAAACGTCTAAAGAGGCCTGTTTATCACTGTGTCAGTGGATTGAAAACTACTACGAAGGCGACGGCTCGCTCAACGGTTTGCTACTGGCCATTAAAAACAGCGGCATCGCTGACCTGAAAAATATTCGCACCGGGCAGTATCCACTCGACCGGGGCACCGGTAACTACCTTAATGCCCTAATGGACAGGTTTACTTTATTAGCCCGACAGCGCGACCTCGATCAGTGTGCGCATATCATTTACAACACCGCTCGTGACACCGACGATCTCGCGGCAAGAGACTTGCTGAATACTGAAAAGCACTGGTTTTATACCGTTTTTTTACAAGCCGTATGCCGTTACATTTTGTTAAAAGAACAACTTTCGCAAAATGATGCGTCCTATGCCCAGGCGGTCTGCACATTAAAGCACTATGCGCTTTGGATGGCCCGGCACGAATACGCTTACCTGGACCAACCTGAAAAACTGGAATTCCCAAATCAAACCTGGTCCGGACAGGATCTGCGTAAACTCTGTGTACTGGCCTTTGCTGCTAATTATTTAACCGCCGAACAACAAGAGTTGGTCGCCAATAAACTAGCCGAGCTTAAACCCGTTATAGAGCAACGACTGATGGCTTCTGTTGAGAGCCAAACAACCCGGGTCTTATGCCTGATGATGCAAAATATTCATATTGATGCTTACGCTAATCTGCCATCACCCATGGCTCTGAAAGCCAATTATTCGCCTCATAAGGCCTTAACAACACCACCACTACGAAAGCGAATCTGGCAAGCCCTGAGAGGTTTATCGCTGCGCTATGAACGCCAGCAACTGGTAAGACGTTTTCCGCCGTTACAAAAATGGCTGGGGCAACCATGAATACTGAGATTTCATTTATTATCCCACATAAGGGGCGGGAACAGATGTTGCTGCAAACCCTAGACAGTATTTGTCAGCAAACCTTGTCTCAGGATCGTATTGAAGTGATTGTGGTCAGTCAAAACAGCGAATTTTCTGATGCACTGCGCGCTTATGAATCAAAGCTGAATCTCACTTTGTTACTCAACGATCCGGCGAACACAATATCTCACTCCCGAAATCTGGGGGCGCAACAAGCTAACGGGCGTTTTCTGGCTTTTTTAGATGCCGACGTAGCGTTATCTGAAAACTGGGCTGCAGCAATGCAGCATATCCTCGAACACCGGCCCGATACCCGTCTGGCCAGTGCCATCCAGATAAACAGCGACAATGCAACACCACTGGAAAAGATCCGCACCGGCCTGAGTAATGCAGAGGTCGATACCGATGTCACCTTTTTACCCGGTCGTAATCTGTTTGTTAAGCGCGACACGTTTTATCAGGTAGGCGGCTTTCCGGAACATCTGGTAACTTGTGAAGATTACTTTTTTACCGGTAAGGTATCGGCCTTAGGACGACTATATTACTCATCTGATGCCACCTATGTTCACCTTGGTGAGGACCGCGCCTTTTTGCCTATGCTGAGTAAAGAAATATGGCGTGGCCAGTCTAATGTTGCCTCTTTGAAAGGGCGCCCGATCCCCCTTAGGGAATGGCCCAGTTTTATCGTGCCATTCTGGGTGACAATCGGGTTACTGAGCAGTGTAACAGCGGCCTTTTTAACGCAATGGACAATCACCTTGCTACTGTTGCTAATAGGCATTGCACCACTGGCCGCATACACTGTACGATTAAAAAGATTGGTAAAACAGGACGTCAGTATTGCTCACTGCCTGATATTTTACAGTTTGTATTTTCCTGCCAGGGCTGTCGGTACCATGCTCGGCATCGTCGCGGCTATCGGGACAAACTCACATAAGTAGATAAATGAAGATTTTACAGTTTATTTGTTCCACCGGATTTTATGGCGCTGAACGCTGGATACTGGCGCTAAGTAAACATTTACCTGAAAACGTTCAGAGTGAACTGGTGGTGACACTCGAGCCGGGAACGGAAGATCTCGAGTTAGTTAAGCAATTTAAGCCACTGGGCGCCACCCATGCATTACCGATGCAAAACCGGTTTGACTTATCGGTAGTCAATAAACTGGTTAAGGTCATTCAGGAGCAAGACGTTGATATCCTGCACACGCATGGATACAAATCTGACATCCTAGGCGTTATTGCGGCTAAGAAAGCTGGGATCCCCTGCGTGGTAACTCCCCATGGTTTCGAGAATGCGGCAGACCTGAAGCTAAGACTTTTTATCTGGTTGGGCTGTCAGTCCATGCGATTTGCCACCAAGGTAGTGCCTTTATCTCAGCAACTCATGGCAGATGTAAAAGCGTTTAATTTATCGGCCGACCAGCTCTGCTACATTCAAAACGGGGTCGACCTTTCAGAAGTTGAAGCAGTGAGGCTCACCAAACAACCGCCTGAGCCTGACGCAATTAAAACTATCGGCTTTGTCGGCCAAATGATTAGCCGTAAAAATATTCGGGCCATCCTCGACACCTTTGACACACTTTATGCCAAACGAAAAGACATACATTTAGTGTTGCTCGGTGACGGCGAGGAGCGAGTCGATTTGGAGCGCTACAGCACCACACTGGCCTCGTCACCTGCCATTAAATTTCTTGGTTTCAGGCAGGACCGGCTTGCCCTGTTAAGGGATTTCGATTTATTCGTGATGACATCTACGCTGGAGGGCATTCCCCGCTGTCTCATGGAAGCCTGTGCCATGGAAATCCCCGTGTCGGCGTATAATATCCCAGGCATCGATCAATTAATTACGCATCAGGACTCAGGATTGCTGGCGCCCCTGCACGACCGCGAACAATTACTACAAGACTGGCAACGCCTGCTCGACGACGATGTCTATGCCAAACAACTGGCCGGCAATGCCAAGGCATTTGTGCAAACACATTTTTCTGCGCAGCGCATGGCTGACGAATATTACACCCTGTTTAGTGACATTCTGGCGGACCCTCGTTATGCATAAGCCAGATGTGTTGTTTGTCCTCACGATCGACACTGAAGAAGAATGGCAGTGGGATCAGGCGTTTCCTCAAACTCAGTGTTCTATCGATAATGTGAACAAGCTGCCGGGCTTTCAGGCTGAGTGTGAAAAGCTGGGAGTGAGACCAACGTATTTTGTTGATTATGCAGTTGCCGAAAACCATCAGGCCTGCGAAATGCTGGCGCAATTTTACGCCACACGCAAGGCCGAAATTGGCGCACACCTGCACCCCTGGTGTAATCCGCCGTTTTTTGGCCCCACCACCGAAGTCGAATCACACGTTATTAATTTGCCCTATGACCAGGTAGCACAAAAGCTCGATTCGCTGTCGGCGTTAATCTGCAACAATACCGGTTGTGTTCCGCGGTCCTTCAGGAGCGGCCGCTGGGGAGCCAGTGGTGAAACCCTGCAATTATTAGCGTCGCGGGGGTATCAGGTAGACTCGAGTGTTTATCCGTTTTATAAAAATGAATTTTTCAGTTGTGAAGGTGCACCACTTTTCCCCTACTGGCCTGACTTTGATGATGCCCTCACCCCCGGCGAGCAACGCCTGCTGCTTGAAGTGCCGGTTAGCGCCGGATTTAATATTGCCAACTTTTCGTTGGGCAATACCATTCACAACGTCCTGGCTTCGCCGTCTTTGTCATGGACAAAGTCTGTCGGGCTGTTGTGGCACAGCCACATGCTGAGAAAGATTTACCTGAGTCCGGAGTTAACCGATAGTCAGAACATGTGTGCATTAATAGATGCCTGTTTAGCCAATAACCACCCGGTTATTCATATGTACTTACACAGCTCCAGTCTTATCGATGGCGCCACGGGCCTGACCGATTTGGATAATGCCCATGAATGTATCATTGCACGGATCCAATCGACTATTGCCTACCTTTCTACCCGGGCGAATGTGCGCTATTGCACTATTTCAGAAGCCGCCCAACTGATAAAGCAGCGGCAAAGTGAAGCCGATTTTCAGAACGAGAGGTTGTCGTGAACACAACCAGTGCAGAAAACTATGACATTTCATGGGTTTCGTCAGCCGACCAACAGCGCTGGGATGACTACGTCGTCAATTCTGCTCTAACAACCCCATATCATCGTTTTGCCTGGTTGCAAGCCGTAGAATCGGCCTATGGGTATACCCAGCAGAGTGTTATAGCCACAGAAAAAGCAACGGGCCATGTGGTTGGCATACTGCCGCTGGTGTACATCGACGCTTTTTTCATTTCACGTCAACTCTGCTCGCTGCCTTTTTGTGATATTGGGGCCGCCATTGCCGATTCGGCGGTTATTGACGAATTGATGCATGCCTTCGCGCTTTCTGCTAATCAGCAGGTGAAGGCGCAATTTTTAGAGATCAGGCAGTCGTTGCCTGCCACAGACAATGAAGCCGAACTGACCGGTCAGAAAGTGCGAATGATCATGCCTCTTGAGCCCGGCAGTGAGACGTTATTAGCCTCATTTAAATCGAAATTACGCAGCCAGATAAAAAAGGCCGAGAAAAATGGTTTAACCGTAAAATTGGGTAATAGCGCTCAGCTAATTGCCGATTTTTATTCTGTTTACACAGTCAATATGCGCGATTTGGGCTCGCCTCCCCACGCCGAGGACTGGTTTATGGCCTTGCAGCAGGCCTATGCTGACGATTTGATTGTGAGCGTGGTTTATCATAATGCCATGCCTGTTGGCGCAGGGATTGTGTTACGCAATGGACCATCAGCCTGTATCCCCTGGGCGTCCACCATTCAGTTATATAACCGTTTAGCCCCGAACATGCTGCTTTATTGGTCACTTTTAGCCCATTGCGCAGATACCGGTATTCAGTGGTTTGATTTTGGTCGTTCCACCTATGGCGAAGGTACCTACCGATTTAAAAAACAATGGGGCGCTGTGCCACAACCGCTGCGCTGGTACCGGCAATTCCCATCGGGAGACATCACTGACCTGAATGAGACAGCGACGCCAGGCACCAGCAAAAAGCGGCAGATGCTCGAGGATACCTGGCGCAGACTGCCACTTCCTCTCACTATAAAATTCGGCGCGGCCATTCGCCCCTATATCACGCTTTAGGAAATTACCATGTGCGGCATTGCAGGCTTTAGTTTATTTCATCATCAGGAAGGCGGCACTGAGGCGCTGGAAGCGATGGGCCAGGCAATTTTTCACCGCGGACCGGATGCCGGAGGTACGTATCTCGATGAATCTGTAGGGCTATGTCACCGCCGACTGAGCATTTTGGATCTGTCAGCTGCGGGGAATCAACCCATGTTCTCTGACGACAACTCACTGGTGATTGTATTTAACGGTGAAATCTATAATTTCCAGGCGTTACGCGAACAACTGGTCGAGGAAGGATACCGCTTTCACAGTCATACCGATACTGAGGTTATTCTGGCTTTGTATCAACGGGATGGGGTGGACTGTTTACAGCAGCTCAACGGCATGTTTGCTTTTGCCCTGTGGGATAAAAACAAACAACAGCTGTTTATTGCCCGGGACAGGCTGGGTAAAAAGCCGCTGTACTATTATGCGCAGAAAGGCCGATTTGCATTTGGCTCAGAAATCAAAGCCATTTTAGCGCTGACGGATATTCCGCGGGAAATTCGTTTAGACGCGGTACGGGACTTTTTTGCCTACCAGTACGTGCCGGACCCTAAAAGTATTTTTCAACACATCCACAAATTGCCCCCCGCACACTACATGGTATTGGATAACTCTGGCTTTTCGCTCCATGAATACTGGGATTTAAGCTTTAAGGAAACCTCTGCCGCAGGCGAAGAGGTGCATGCAGAGACGCTCAAAGCACTGCTGGAAAAAGCCACCGAGCAACGCATGATGAGTGATGTGCCACTGGGCGCATTTTTAAGTGGAGGCGTTGATAGCTCTGGCGTGGTGGCAATGATGGCCAATGCATCAGACGCGCCGGTAAAAACCTGTACCATTGGCTTTAATGATCCGCGCTTTAACGAAGCCGACTTCGCCCGGGAAATCGCCAAACAATACCAGACCGAACATCATGAGTTTACGGTAAGTGCCGATGTCGCCGAGCAGTTAGAACATATCGCCAGCTTTTTTGACGAACCTTTTGCCGATCCGTCACTAGTGCCCACCTATTTTGTGTCAGAGTTAGCCCGCCAGGCAGTAACTGTGGCGCTGGCTGGTGATGGCGGTGACGAAATGTTCGCCGGCTACGAAAAATACACTACCGACAATATTGAAAACCGACTCCGAGACCGGTTTCCCGAATCCATGCGACGACACCTGTTCCCTGGCCTGGCAAAAGTAGCTGGCTGGTTACCCGGAAGACTGCCGCAAAAAGCCAAGTCTTTGTTGAACAGTCTGGCACAATCCCCTGCGATGGGCTTTTACATGACTAACAGCATGATGACCGACGAAACCTGGAACAAACTGGCTCGTAGCGAGATAAAACACTCACTGGGTAACTATCACCCCAGCGACTACACCGTTGGGATGTATAACAAGGCAGACGGCCCCGATCATTTAAGTAAAGTGCTCTACACCGACATTAAAACGTATATGACCGGCGATATCCTGGTAAAAGTCGATCGCATGAGTATGGCTCACTCTCTGGAAGTTCGCGCGCCCATTCTGGATTATCAGGTGGCGGAATTCGCCGCGACGGTACCCAGCGGGCAAAAATTTAAAGACGGCGAAAAGAAACACCTGCTTAAAAAGGTATTCACACCGTTTATTCCCGCCCACTTGCTAAACCGCAAAAAGATGGGCTTTAACACGCCGCTGGATGCGTGGTTTCGTACAGAACTTAAAGCGTTAGCCGAACAGTATTTGTTTACAGCGCAACCGGGATTGCATGACTACTTTAACGTTGAGACCATTCGCCACTATTGGCAACAGCATCAAAGCGGCCGCTATCAGCACGGCACAATTCTGTGGAGTATGCTGATGTTTCAGTTGTGGTTTAATCGCTACGCCAAAGCAGGAAGCCCGGCTCAATGAAGGTATTACACATTACCTACGATATGCGGATCGGCGGTACCGAAATGGTGATTAAAAACATTATTGAAGGCAATAATCCCGACGATATCACCATGAGCATTTATTGCCTGGAGACCCCTCTTGGGCCATGGGGTAAGGCGCTACAGCAAGATGGCATCGAAATTACCACTACCCCACGACAACCGGGTTTTGATACCCGTTTAATTAAAGCCATTCGACAACACATAAAACAGCACAACATTGATATTGTCCACTGCCATCAGTACACCCCCTGGGTTTACGGCACGCTGGCGGCGCTGATGACCAGTGCCAAGGTTATTTTTACCGAACACGGGCGTTTCTATCCGGATAGCTCAAGCTGGAAACGGCGGATTATTAATCCCTTGTTGTGCATGGCGACCCATGCCATTACGGCAATATCGGAGGCTACCCGCCAGGCCCTGACAGAGTATGAATTTATACCAGCGCAGAAAATTGCAGTGATCTATAATGGAATTGCGCCCTTACAGCCAGCCACAACGAACACTGACGCCCTTAGAGCCTCACTGGGCATTGCAGAAAACGCCTTAATTTTTGGCACTATCGCCCGATTTGATCCCATCAAAAATCAACTTATGATGATCCGCGCGTTCGCCAAAGCCAAAGCCAGTCACGCTGCCATTCACTTACTAATGGTGGGGGATGGTGAAGAACGGGAGCGCCTGGAAGCAGAGGTTGAGCGCCTGGGGATCACCGCTTCGGTGACTTTTACAGGGTATATACCCAACCCCGCTGAGATGCTTGCCGCAATGGATATTTTTTTGCTTTCTTCGTTGTCTGAAGGGACATCCATGACACTACTGGAGGCCATGTCGCTGTCGAAACCCTGCATTGTTACTCATGCCGGCGGCAACCCCGAAATTATTCACAATGACTATAATGGGTTAGTGGTACCTAATGACAATGCACAGGCATTTGCTGAAGCGATGTGCCAGCTTATCGACGACCCCGGCCAGCGTGCAGAATTTGCCAGCCATGCACAACTCCGTTTTGCAGCGCAATTCAACAGGCAACATATGCTGGCAGGCTATTTTTCACTCTATAAGACTGACTCTATCAGAGTACATTAACAGGCACACCGCATCATGATCAGTATCCTTTTGTTTTTGAGTACTTATGCTGCCGGATTTTTTTTCGCGTTGCGCTACTCCACGCTTTTTCTTTTTACTCTGTATCAGGCGGTTTACTTTTTCAATGCGGAGGGACGATGGTGGGGAAATTCTATTCCAAGCCTACCATACTCATTCATTGTTTCGGTAAGTTTACTGGCACTCTTTTTTATTCGGTTTAAAGAGTACACAGACAATCACTTGAGCAAATCCCCTTTAATGATGATCGCCTGGTTTATTATGGTACTGTTTGGCATTACCTGGTTTTGGTCGGTTTTGCCCGAAATTCATTTTGACGCGTGGTTTAACTTTTTCAAAATGATCATCATCATCTCCGTGGCCTACAAAATTTGTGGCACCGTAAAATCACTGGACTTCATATTGTGGGGGTATGTTACTGGCGCGGCCTACCTCAGCTTTTATATAAATCAGGTTGGCAGAAACTCAGGTATTCGGGTAGAAGGCGTGGGCACCGTTGACTCACCGGATGCCAACGGTGTAGCTGCAGCACTCGCCCCTAGCGTAGTGCTCTGCTTCTATTACTTTCTTAACGCCCCTAAGCTTTACCTCAAGGCGCTTGCTGTGATGTTCGGTGCGCTAATCGTTAATGCATTGGTATTAATTAACAGCCGGGCTTCGTTTTTGGCTGTACTCGCCAGCATGGGTCTTTATATGCTCCACTATACGTTTTCCAAACTTAAATCCCGCAATCAAAAATTAAAAGCGATTGGTATTGGTCTGTTTGGGTTTATTGCGTTAATAAATGTAGTTGACCAAGCGACAGTCGATCGTTTTATGTCGATACAACAACAAACTGAACTAAGAACAGAAGAAGAAACTGGCTCTACGAGAGTCTTTTTCTGGTTGGCGGCTATAGACTTAGCCAAAGATAAACCTTTAGGGACAGGCTATAAAGGATTTCAGTTTTATGCGCCACTGTACATCCCGGAAGAAGTCGCCACCGGTGGTAGCCGGAACCGTTCTGTTCATTCCACCTGGTTCGAGGCCCTATCAGAAATTGGCTGGTTAGGCTTATTACTATTGATATACCTGATACTTAAGGCATACAACAGTATGAATGTGTGCAAGCGATACTTGTTGCAATCCAATCTGCATGCTGATTTTTATCGGGTTATCGCAATTCAGTGCACGTTAGTCAGCTACGTGGTTTCCATGTCGTTTATGAACCGACTCAGAGCCGAGATTTTATATTGGTGTGTTCTATTTTGTGCAATTGCTTATAATCTCTATGTTACGCGAGACGTGACTAAATCTAAAAGCCTTGAAAAAAACAATCAGGCAAAAGGTTGATTACGATTCTGTCTCCTTACTTAAACACACGTTAACGAGTTAAATATGTTTGCATTTATAACATGTATAAGACATCCAGATAGCACGCAAAATTGGCAACACGTAGAAGCATTATACGAAAAATGTGCTCGTTCAATTTGCAATCAGGTGGATAAGGATTTTATTTTAATCGTTGTCTGTAACAAAAAGCCCGAGGTTGGCTTTCATGACGAACATATTATTTATGCTGAAACTGATCTGCCAGTTCCACAAAAGGTAAGGCGTTTCGTGGTAATGGACCGTGCTTTAAAGCGACTAATCGGGATTAAAGTTGCTCATGCACATCAGGCTGACTGGCTTATGGTTATTGATGCCGATGATTATGTGTCCGACAAGTTAGTAAAAAATATACAGAGTACCAAGTTAGATAATACCAATTCCGGTTATTACATTAATAAAGGCTACCTCTATGATTATCAATCCTACCGGGTGCAACGTAAATATGGCTTTAACACGTACTGCGGCAGTTCGCTCATATACAAAGCTGAACACATTTACCCGTTACTCGACCTGGCTCACGAAGACTGGAACCAACTTATCGAGAGCAATATGGCCAACATTGAACTGTTAATGGACTTGTTTGGCAATCATATACGCTCGCGGAAATACTTTGAGAATCAAGCCAGACCACTAAAAGAATACCCTTATTTCGGAGCGGCGTGGGTGATTAATAATGGCGAGAACACCTCAAAAACGAAAGGCAAGAACAGCGGAGTTTTCCCTAATTATGCATTAGCGAAGGAATATACTTTCCCACAAAATTCCGGAGAAAACGATTTAAAATCAATTATTTATGAAAAATATTTATTGTTAAAGTCGCTTATTGCCTATCGCTTCAATATCAGCAAACATTAATAAAAGAAGTCAATTATGCTTGCTTTTGGCCCAGAAAACGCACTACCCTCTTTCGAATGGGTCGGTAAAGATATTGCAATCGAGCTTGAAAAGCAGCACGAGATTGAGTTTTATCGCGCTGAACAATTCGAGATCCAGTCCAATGTGATTTTTGTGGTTAAAATCATGCCATCTTTAGCCTGGATTTATCATCAAAAGCAGAAAAACAAAACACTCATTTATATTCCGATCGATTATTTTTCGCGCCCTTCAGAGCTAACAAAATACAGTGTCTGCTTATCATTATTTGATGGCATTTTCATTCACAATAATAGGCTTGGCGATAAGATAAAGCGGTATAATAAGCGCTTATTTTTCATTGACCATTACCTTAAATATTCACTTGCTCGTCAGCCTGCTTTTAAACAAGACGGTTTTCTATTGTGGATAGGCCATTTAGAATATATTGCCAGCTTAATTATCACGTTGAGAAAGACACCGCTGAAATTCCCTATAAAAGTACTCAGCGATTTGGAAAAACTGCAATATTACAGAGCCGCTCTGCATAAAAGCTTGCAGGCGCATGGCATTGACTGGACAGAAGAACGTTTGGACAACGGAAATATGAACCTGTGTGGTGTTGAGATAGAGCAGTGGTCTGCAGCAAGGCAATATAGTTATTTGACAGAGTGTAAAGCCGCTTTCGACACAAAATTTGATAGTTTTGCCCATAATCTAAAACCACCGACTAAAGCGCAAAAATACATTTTTAATGGCATTCCCTTTGCTATGGATAAAGGCTCTTATAGCAGCGAATATTTCCATCAACTAGGCCTTAATATTCCTGATATCACTGACACCGATTACTGGCTATCCGAGGCGTATTTTAACCAGATTCAAACATTTTCAGCCAAGTATAAAGTGCAAGTCTTAATACACTCTGTCGCCCGTAGTTACTTAACTCATTTAACAACTATTGAACAAGATAACTATGAGAGACCACGGCTACCAGCTATTAGCGGGCTGCGAGTAAAGCACAGTGCTGTTAGCGTTGTGGCGCTGCTGCTTAAGATAAAAGAAAAACTAATGCAGAAACTATCGTGACTTCGCTTGCCAAAAAATCCCTGGCGGGTTCAATTACGATGCTACTGCTTTCGGTATTGCAACGAGGGCTAGGCTTTCTTAGTACGGTAGTACTTGCACGCTTGTTAACCCCGGAAGATTATGGCGTTATTGCTATCATTAATCTCGTCGTATTTCTTATCGACTCGCTGTCAACGGTTGGCGTTGGGCAGTATATAATCCAAAAAACAGAAGTAGATGCTGACGATCTTAATAGTGCATGGACGATTAACTTACTGCTAAAGAGCGTTTTTTTTGCACTAGCAGCGTTAGCTATGCCATTTATTACCGCATTTTTGGATAAACCTGAATTGCTTTATCCTATGTTGATAACGCTGCTGATTCTACCGCTGAGCGCTTTTGCCACACCAGGGGTTTATTTATTGCACAAGCATCTGGATTTAAAACCGTTATTTTGGATGAATCTGAGTGCCCGGTTAACGGTATTTGCAATCACATTGGTCCTGGCCTACGTCTATAGAAATTACTGGGCGTTGGTTTTTGGCACCTTATTTTCGTATTTTTTGCCGGCAATTGGCACATACTTTATCCATCCTTTCAGGCCCAAAATCAGCTTTTCAAAATTTCACGAACAGTGGGGGTTTTCTAAGTGGATATTTTTTAATAGCTTCGTCGGTTATATCAAAGGCCAAATCGACATGTTTATTATTTCTAAGTTATACAGTTCCGAAAATATAGGCGGTTATAACATGATGAAGAACGTTGCAAAAATGCCAGAGCAAATCCTGATAGCTCCGCTCTCCTCAACGTTTCTATCTACCTATTCAAACGTAAAGCACGATCGGCAAAAACTGAATAGAGTCTCCAATATCAGCTTTTTGGGGCTGTCGGCCTTGCTATGTCCACTGTCAGCGTTACTGTATTTAAACCCATTGATGGTTATTAATATTTTACTGGGAGACAGCTGGTTTACCTACGTTGATATTTTTGCGGTTTTGGCGCTAACGCTGGCCGTTACACCGCTAACAATCCTGACCAAAAACTACAGCATGGCCTTTGGCTCGGTAAAACCCTACTTTTATCTGGACCTGTTTAGTGTTGTGTTATCTGCCTCGATTTACTTTTTTATCTTTGACAAAACCATTTTATACTTTGCCTACGCGTATTTGGCTATTAGCCTTATTCAAGCATTAGTTACCATCATCTACTTTAACATGAAACTTAATATGCCTGTGTGCTTTCCAATCATCCACACGCTAGGACTTGCGGCTCTAGCTTTCGGACTAGGCTACCTGTTTTTCCCCAGTCAGACGACACACTTAAGTTTAACGGCTATTGGTTCTTATATCGTTTACTTTGTTAGCTTTTATTTTACCTTGGCGGTCATTATTTACTCCATTAAAAGTAAAATCTATGAGTATAATTACGTTGTTAACACTTTGATTAATAATCTGATGCACCGACTGACTAAATTAAAGAGTTAACCGTATTAGTCAGCATCACAAAAACTAGTAATAAAGGCCAATTAAGATGTCCGCATTTGAATTCAAGGAAGATCTGGTTTCTGTCATTATTCCCGGGTACAAGTCAACCTTCATTATAGAGTCTGTGGAATGTGCTCTTTCACAAACCTATCCTCATGTTGAAGTGATCGTAGTGGATGATGGTAGCCCAAACCAACTGAAAGAGACCTTATCGGACTATATTGAAACAGGTAAGATTCGGTATATTTATCAAGAAAATCAAAAAATGGCAGCGGCCCGTAATAACGGTATCGAGCACAGTAATGGTGAATACATCGCGTTCTTAGACGACGATGACCTCTGGCTCGATAACAAACTCGAAGAACAAGTAAAGTGTTTTAAAGCTGATCCTGAAACAGCGCTGGTGTATACCTTTGCAGTGGGCTTTGATAATGATGGAGATATACCGATACCCAATTTTCATATTTGCAATACCGGCCGTATTTTCACGCATATCTTTTTAGAAGACTTTATTGCTAATTCATCGGTGATGATCCGAAAAGCCGCCTTGACTAAATCAGGTTTGTTTAATGCCACACCTGCTTATTTTGGTGTGGATGACTGTGACATGTGGACCCGGATTACCTATTACTATAATGCCCAGTGCATTAAAAAGGATCTCACCCGTATCCGCTTACATGATCAACAGTTCAGTGGCGACCGCAGTATTATGCTATTTAACGATCTCAACGCCAGAAAGCAGCTCATAGAAGACTTAGATGTTCCCTCTGCAATACAGTGCCAGTATTTGGCCAGAATTCACTTTGATATTGGCTACAACTTGCGTAAATCGGCAAAGACTAAGGCATTAAACCACTATGTAAAAAGCCTCGTCAGTCATTTTTCGGTAAAGACACTGTTAGCTATCGCAAAATTACCAATAAGCTAGTTCTTTCTCGGCCCGTCAGCGTCACGGGCCACAGCATTTCCCCAAACTAACACCGGTATCACACACCATACGCTGAGCAATGTAAACAGAACCTAGTTCCGTTTAAATGCATTCTCCAGAAAGCGTAATGGCCAGGTTGCTTTCCACCAGTAAGAGTAATAGGCTGCGTCAAACAGATTTCGATAAGTCACTTCTGAATTTTTAACCACACTCAGATGCTCTCTTAACACGACTGAGAGTGTATTGAGATAGTCAGCAAAGGCATTGCCAATTAACTGAATCTCATCAGGATTAACATTCCCACCGGTGACACATGTGTAAAGCTGGCGGGTAATCTCTACTAACCGGACGTTCCCGTCAGTTAACAGGTCAAAATCGCCTTCATTATTTTTTAGTGAAGCGGTAATAAAACTTGCCGTTTCAGGCTTATCAATAGTATTGCCCGGGAAAAGCTTATCGAGCGTATTAGCAACAACCTGACTCTTCGGATCCATCAGTGTTTCGAAGGTCACAATGGCATAATCGGATTCGTTGTAGTACTTAAGGCTGTATAGTGTATAGCAAACCCAAAGTATCAGTGCTTTATCCACAGAAAAACTATCGCGCTTACGAAGTGACATATACACTTCGGCTGGATGACGCACCATTACTATGTATTTAGGGTGCATGTCGAGGCAATTAAATACTGACTGCCAAAAATCAATAAGGATAGAAGTTCTGGGATCTTTCATTCCCCAAAACGGCTGACTTTTATATTCGGATTTAATTAATTGAACAGCCCTGTCCTTATATTTTTCTAAGCCCTGATTAAGACTTGTCTGGCCTGTCGTAATATGAAACAAAGGGTCATCCCAGGAAGAACGAAGAGTGTCAAACACATATTCGTTGATTTTGACGATTTCTGAATTTTCAAAAAAACCTTTTTCATTAACACCAGACTGAGCTTTAAACAGCTTGCGCCCCATAAAACAACCAAGTTTGGATAGCTCGCCAGAAATTGCAGAGGTACCACTACGGTGCATTCCCAGTACTATCACAGCATCACTTTTACTCATTAACTATCCTTCATCTTTTACTCAACAAGCGCAAATATTCGCTGCTCATAGCGACTAGTATTACACGACAGAATCCTTCCTGATGCAAATTGCCAATATAACATGACGTCTGGTTTCCGAGAGGTTACACACCTGACTAAGGGAAAATATCCGGCATATAGCCAAACCCAGCCTCTGACACAAACCGATTATTGATCAGGGCCAAGCTACAACATAGCCATAGGCTGTTTTTGGTGTACAATCCTGCGTAGCCAGTTAGTATAGTTGCAACGTTATGGATTTAAGAGTTTTATGCTGTCATCGCTGAAAGAATGGTTACGCTATGAGCAACATTGGGCCAAGCTATTGCTATTTCCTGCCTTGGTCATTGCCAATATTTATTACCGGCATCGCGGTCACCTACCCCACCTTCGTTTTTTATCCAGTGTCTTTCGACTAACATGGCCCGGCACCTTTAATTTGGTTTCCAGCGAAGTAAAACGTCGCTATCTCACCGACAACGGTGCATTAAGCCGAACCATCTTTGATGAAATATTGAATGATGTGAATTATCTTGAGAACTTTAAAAAGTTCACTGACGATCCCTCCTCCATGCTTGATGGAATTATTACGGTGGTAGCGCCTTATACAAAAAAATCACGTGGTATTATTACCATTGCATACAGCTATTACTTTCCTCTGTTTCTTAAGTTTTATGACGTTGAAGCCGTAGAGGAAAAATATCATATTGTCCTGGAGCCAAGCTGGAACGGCCTCTGTGATGAATCGATACTAATATTCACATGCTGCAAAACCCCGGTTTTTGTAATGGCATATGAAGATAGAGACTTCGCATTTATTGAGCAATTAAAAACTAACCTTGTGCCACTTAAACTCAGTGCAAACTGGTCGATAAGCCCGGATCAGTTTACCGATGGTCTGCCTCATGCTAAGCGGGATATCGATGTTATCATGGTTGCCGCATGGGCCAAATTTAAACGCCACGATAAGTTTTTTACCGCAATAAAAACACTTAGAGAGCGCGGACGCAGGCTGAATGTAACGCTGGTTGGCTATCCCAACGATCTCAAGCTTGAAGATATAAAGCAACTCTCCAAGGACGTAGGTATTGCCGACCAAATCACCTTTTATGAATGGATAACTCCTGAAAAGGTATCAGACCTACTCGGAAGGGCCAAAGTCAACATTATCTGGTCTCGGTTTGAAGGGTTAAACCGAGCGATTATTGAAGGCATGTTCTGCAATACCCCCTGTATACTTCGAGAAGGGTTTAACTTCGGGATGCACTATCCGTACATCAATGAAAAGACAGGGTGTTTTGCTACTGAAAAACAACTTCCCGATAAACTCCTGACAATCATCGACAGCCCGCAAGGTTTCGCGCCCAGAGACTACGTGGTGAAGTATCACAATTGCTTTAAAGCTGCCGAGATTCTGGGCAAAGAGGTTGCTAGATATGATAATAATTTTGACCCTCAGGCTGTGGTTGCCAAAAAGAGTGGCTTAAATGGCATTGAATATATCAGCGAAGCCCAGCGACAACAATTTGCTCCTGACTATGCCATTCTCACTCAATTATGTCTCTCGAATGGGCAAAAACTTAAAAATAAAAATGAATTAGTGTGATTCCCAAGGGATACTAACTGTATTTGTAGCGATTGCTCCAATTCGTCCCATTTCGCTATACGGCGGTTTATACCAATCCGCATAGAAGTTTGCCTGCACACCCAGCTAGACTGGCTGGCTTTCAGGCTAGGCTTGCTAGCACAGTTTTGGTGGTTCCAACTCAAGCAAGTGTAACAACGTCTGAAAGCCTGCTAGATCGCCCTCAGGGAATTTGCCTGAAAGGAGTGCCCAAAACCCACATCTGTGTTGCGCCCTCTGGACATAGAATAATGCCTCAGAGACAGCGTCGTGATCTAAGTCGCTTTCGACTAGCCCTCAGGGATCACTCCGAGAAGGGAAACTTCTATGCGGATTATTTTTAAACACTGTCTGTTCATTATGCCGATTTCTATTTCAACCATGTTTAGCCAACCAGCAAGCTTAGGCGTGTAATGAAAGGTGAAGGTATCCAGGATTCATCTGGCTCCTGGTGCCAGGTAACCTTGGTAGAGTGAGCCTGGTCTATGGATAATGAGTTATCAAGTAAAACGTGAAGTTGTTTGGCTTTGGGGTAATGCACATCGTCCAGCTCTTTCATGCATTCAGCAAAATCTTCTCTCTTTTTAGTGGATATCTATCACCTTCGTTTTTCGCCCCCCCCTTGCTGATCATACATCATGAAGATGTTCGCTACGCCGTAAGCGATCATTTTAGACCGTCTTTTCCTCATTGAACTACCCCGTAAAATAGTCCCCGTAGATTTTACTTACGGAGATTTAATTGATGGCAACAAAA
>MDTD01059653.1_pt1 | contig 33322 bp, 36 predicted proteins | sample 811221 | NCBI WGS metagenome assembly MDTD01 (sample SAMN05326646, study PRJNA326480) | marine metagenome | isolation source: seawater | place: Pacific Ocean: South West | collected 2011
ATTTAAAACTATAGTTAAAAAGGCTCAGTCAGCTTTAAACTAATCTTCTCTATTGTTTTTCTTAAGTTAAGAAATATTCTATTAAAATGTCTGATATTATAAAAATTAAAGAGGAATACCTAAACAAGTTAAAAGATATTTTTGATTTAGATAATATTAATGAAATTAAATCTGAATTATTTGGAAAGACTGGAAAAATAACTAATGAATTTAAAAAAATGGGTTCCTTATCTCCAGATGAAAGAAAAAATTTTGCTTCTCAACTCAATTTTCTTAAAGATGAGCTTCAGGAAATTATTGAGAATAAAATCAAAAATATTGAAGTAGATGAAATCAATAAAAAACTCCAAAATGAAAAAGTTGATATAACTTTACCTGAAAGAAGTTATAGAAGAGGAAAAATCCATCCAGTATCCCAAGTTATTGATGAAATATCTTCTATATTTTCAGAAATTGGTTTTAGTGTTGCAGAAGGCCCTGATGTTGAAAATGAATACAATAACTTTACCGCATTAAATACTCCAGAAAATCACCCTGCAAGAGATATGCACGATACTTTTTATTTAGATGATAAAAAAGAATTTTTATTAAGAACACATACGTCGCCAGTGCAAGTAAGAACAATGCTAAGTGGTAAACCACCATTTAAAATTATTGCTCCTGGCAGAACATACAGATCAGATAGTGATCAAACTCATGCACCAATGTTTCATCAAGTTGAGGGACTGCACATTGATAAAAATATTAATATGGGACACCTCAAAGGCTGTTTAAATTATTTCATTAAAGAATTTTTTGAAGTTAAAAAAATAAAAATGCGATTTAGACCAAGTCATTTCCCATTTACTGAGCCATCGGCAGAAGTTGATATTGGCTATAAGATTAAAGATGGTAAGATAATTATAGGCGAAGGAGATAAATGGTTAGAAATTTTAGGATGTGGGATGGTTCACCCAAATGTTTTAAAAAACGTAAAAGTAGATACGTCAAAATATCAAGGTTATGCTTTTGGAATTGGTATTGATAGATTAGCAATGTTAAAATATGGAATAAATGATTTAAGAGCTTTCTTTGAAACCGATTACAGATGGCTTAATCATTTTGGATTTGATCCTCTAGATGTACCTTCAAATTATAGAGGTTTAAGTAGATGAAATTTACTATTGATTGGCTTAAAGAGCACTTGGATACAAAACTTAGTGATCAAAAAATTATTGATAAACTTACCAATGTTGGCCTAGAGGTTGAAAGTTTTGAAACTCCAAAATCAGACTTTGACGATTTTATTGTGGCAAAAATAATAAATGCGGAAAAACATCCAAATGCAGATAGACTAAAATTATGTGAGGTCGATATAGGTAAAGAGCAGACAGTAAAAGTTGTTTGTGGAGCACCAAATGCAAAAAAAAACCTCATCACAGTTTATGCACCTCCTGGTGCAGTTATTCCAAAATCTAAATTAAAATTAAATATCAGTAAAATTAGAGGAGTAACCTCATATGGAATGCTTTGCTCTGGGTCAGAGCTAGACTTGTCAAATGATAGCGATGGTATAATTGAGTTACCAATAAAAAAATACTCTAAAGAGATTGGCAAAAATTATTTTGTAAAAAAAGGTCGTAAAGTTATTGACATATCAATAACTCCAAATCGAGCAGATTGTCTTGGTGTGAAAGGTATTGCAAGAGATTTAGCTGCTGCTGGTGCAGGGAAATTAAAAGATAACAAAAATAAAAAAATTAACTTTTTAGGATCACAAAATATAAATGTCTCAATTACCAAAGATAAAAAACAAGGATGCAATATATTTGGGAGTTGTTTAATTAAAGGTATAAAAAATACCGAAAGTCCAAAATGGTTAAAAGATAAAATTTTATCATTGGGCCAAAAACCAATTTCAGCAGTTGTTGATATTACTAATTATATCATGTTGGATTTAAATAGACCTCTTCATGCTTACGACGCAGATAAGATCAATAACGGAATAATTGTTAGAAATTCAAAAAAAGGTGAAACTTTTGAGGCTTTAGATAATAAAAAATATACTCTTGAAAATAATATGTGCGTTATATCTGATAAATTGGGTGTTTTAGGGTTAGGGGGAATAATTGGAGGTTCTAGATCTGGGACAGAACTTACTACAAAAAATATTTTTTTAGAGTCTGCTTATTTTAAGCCAGAATCCATAAGATATACTTCAAAAAAACTTAATTTAGATACAGACGCAAAATATAGATTTGAAAGAGGTATTGATCCTAAATCGATTGAAGAGGGTTTGATTAAAGCTGCAAGTTTAATTAAAAAAATATGTGGAGGATCTATTAGTAGACTTAAAATTACCAAAAATGAGAATTTTAAAAGTATTAAAATAAAATTTCCAATAGATTTATTTAAAAATACTACTGGTTTTAAAGTCTCTGATAAAAAAATATCTACTATTTTGACGGATCTCGGTTTTTCAGTTAAAAAAGATAAAAAAAATCTTAATCTTATTGTTCCATCCTGGAGACCAGATATTACTCAACCAATTGATATTGTAGAAGAAGTTGTAAGAATTAAAGGTTATGACCAAATAAAAACTGAAATTCCAGAGAAAACTAGATCCAAACAGACATTAAACCAACAGCAAAAACTCTTTCATTTCTTACAAAGATCTGTGGCTTCAAAAGGCTATTATGAAACTGTGACTTGGTCTTTTGCTGACTCAAAAATAAATAATTTTTTTAAAGAGGAAAAAAATGACATAATGATAGTCAATCCAATTAGTACAGATTTGAATGTACTTAGGAGTTCTATCTTCTCAAATCTTGTTTTTTATTTAAAGAAAAATTTGGATAGAGATATTAAGGATATTTCATTGTTTGAAATTGGCCCAATTTTTCGTGGAAAAAAACCTGGGCAACAAGAGACTGTTGTTGCTGCAATTAAATCTGGAGCTGTATCAAGACTTAATTGGATAGAAAAAGAGAGAGTAGTAGATGTTTTTGATGCAAAAAGAGATGTTATGCAAAGCTTAGAGGAAATAGGACTCGACCAAAAGCAACTCTATATCAACTCAAAAACACCAAATTACTATCATCCAGGAAAAGCGGGAGCAATTTATCAAGACAAAAGCTCAATTAACCCAATAGCTTTATTTGGAGAAATACATCCAAACATAGTAAAAAAATTAGATATTAAAACTGAAGCACTGATATTATTTGAAATTTTTTTAGATAGAATAATGCAACATAAAACTAAACTCAGAGAGCAAAAAAAGAAATATGAATATTCTGATTTTCAAAAATCCGAAAGAGACTTTGCATTTATCATAGATAAAAATTTTAATGCTCAAGAATTAATAAAAATAATATCTGAGATTGATATTAGTCTCATTAAAAATGTTAAAATTTTTGACTTATATGAAGGAAATAATATTCCAGAAAATAAAAAATCAATTGCTTTAAGTGTGACCATTCAATCTTTTGATAGATCACTCAATGATCAAGATCTTGAAAAAATAAATAATTTAATTATTTCAACTGTTGAAAAAAAATCAGGCGCAAAAATTAGATCTTAAAATGTCTACAATTGAAAACATAAGAAATTTTGCAATTATCGCTCATATTGATCATGGTAAATCAACAATCGCAGATAGAATTATACACAAGTGTGGAGGACTTACAGAAAGAGAGATGAAAGCTCAGGTTTTAGATTCTATGGATATTGAAAGGGAAAGAGGAATTACAATAAAGGCTCAGACTGTAAAGCTAAATTATAAATCAAAAGATGGGAAAGATTATATATTGAATATTATAGATACCCCAGGGCATGTAGACTTTAGCTATGAGGTAAGTAGATCGCTGTATGCATGTGAAGGGTCTATTTTAATAGTGGATAGTACTCAAGGAGTAGAAGCACAAACGTTGGCAAATGTGTATCAAGCACTTGATATTGATCATGAAATTATTCCAGTTTTGAATAAAATTGATTTACCAGCATCTGAAATTGAAAAAACAAAAAATCAAATTGAGGATGTTATAGGAATAGATACATCTAACGCAGTTCCTTGCTCAGGAAAAACTGGTGAGGGAGTTGATGAAATATTAGAAAAGATAATAAAAAACTTACCCCCTCCAAAGGGCGATCAAAATAAAAATCTAAAATGTTTACTTGTTGACAGTTGGTACGATTCTTATCTGGGTGTAGTTATCTTAATTAGGGTAGTAGATGGAAAAATAAAAAAAAACATGAAAATTAAAATGATGTCCACCGGGCAAGATTATTTGATTGAAAAAGTTGGTGTTTTCACACCTAAGCCAAAGGATGTTCAAGAATTGAGTTCTGGTGAAATTGGTTTTATTATTACAGGAATAAAAAATCTATCAGAAACAAAGGTTGGAGATACAATTTGCGAGACTGCAAAACCTTTAAAAGAAGCATTACCAGGTTTTAAACCTAGTAAGCCTGTAGTTTTTTGTGGCTTGTTCCCAGTTGATAGTTCAGAATTTCAAAAATTGAAAGATGGACTGGCAAAATTAAAGTTAAATGATTCAAGTTTTTCGTATGAACCAGAATCGTCCTCTGCTCTAGGATTAGGTTTTAGATGTGGTTTTCTAGGATTATTACATTTAGAAATAATTACAGAACGACTAGAAAGAGAATTTGATATAAATTTACTTACAACAACTCCTGGTGTTGTATATAAAGTTCATTTAAATAAGGGAGAAGTAATTGATCTACAAAATCCATCTAACCTTCCTGATCCAACATTGATTAAATTTATTGAAGAACCATGGATAAAGGCTACTATAATAACTCCAGATCAATATTTAGGATCTATAATAAAATTATGCCAAGATAAAAGAGGTGTCCAACTCAGCTTGGATTATTCAGGAAACAGGGCAGTATTAACATATGAAGTACCTTTAAATGAGGTTGTATTTGATTTTAACGATAGATTAAAATCTATGACGAGTGGTTACGCTAGTTTTGACTATGAAATTATTGGATATAAAGAAGGTGATTTGGTAAAATTAGGTATTCTTGTTAACACAGAGTCAGTGGATGCCTTAGCAATGATGGTTCATAAAGATTTTGCTCAATCTATAGGAAGAATGGTATGTGAAAAACTTAAAGATTTAATACCTCGCCACAATTTTATGATACCTGTTCAGGCTGCTATTGGTGGAAAAGTAATAGCTAGAGAAACCATCAAAGGTTTTAAAAAAGATGTTTTAACAAAAATTCATGGTGGAGGAGCCAGAGATAGAAAAAGAAAATTGCTAGATAAACAAAAGAAAGGAAAGGCTAGGTCAAAACAATTTGGAAAAGTTGAGATACCACAAGAGGCATTTATTGGAGTGCTCAAAATAAATAAATGACAAGAAAAAAAATTTACGATTGTATTACTTTTTTTGATGAAAATTTACTTGCTAATTTAAGATTTGAAATTTTACAAGATGTTGTAGATTATTTTGTTGTATGTGAGTCTGAGTATGACCACAAACGTCAAAAAAAAAAGATAAATTTTAAACTTAAGAATAAAAAATTTGATGCGAAGGTCATACACGTTATATTAAGTGAGCCATTCCCAGATAATTTAGATAGCTGGGGTATAGAAGCTTTTCAAAGAGACAAAATATTTGATACGATAAGTAATGCTGATGCAGATGATCTCATTATGTATTCTGACTCAGATGAAATTCCAAATCCTAATTTATTAAAAAATATGATTTTAAAAAAAAAATATGGAATATTTTTACAAAAATTTTTCGCTTACAAATTTAATATATTTAACAAGCATGAAACCCCATGGGAGGGAACACGCATATGTAAGAAAAAAGACTTAAATTCCATTACTTATCTTAGAAAAAAAATAAAGACATCAAATTTTAAAAAACCATTTTGGAAATTTAATATTCAAAAAAATATTGAGTCTTTTGAAAATGGTGGGTGGCATTTTAATAACCTATACACGCCTGAAAAAATTTCAGTCAAACTAAAAACATATCAACATACAGAATACGCAAAAGAAAATTTTTCTTCTCCTGAGATTATAAAAATGAAAATTAAAAACTTAGAAGATTTATTTGAAAGAGGTAATAAATACGAGATTGTTAAAATTGACAATAGCTTTCCAGATTATCTAATTAAAAATAAGGATTTATTCTCAGATTTTATCCAATGAAATTTCAGACATTTATTAATATCTATTATAACCACCGATTAGAAAAATCAAATTTTTTGAAAAAAATTTATATATATCTAATATTGCCTTTTACATATCTTTTAGAAAAAACGAATATTCAAAAAATAATTAATCTTGATATAATTAAATTAGAAAAAAAAAAAATTATTCAAAAAAAATTTAAGCTATTTATTTGAATATTTTAATTGTGACAAAGGAAATATTTATCAAAACCATTACGCAAGGTATTCAAAAAAAAATAATTCAAAAATTAAAGGTCATAACTATCATCATTTTTACGAAAAATATTTTAAATCTATTAGGGAAAAAAAATTAAATATTCTTGAATTAGGTACATTTAAAGGAAACTCGACAGCATCTTTCTTTTTCTATTTTAAGAATTCATTTTTTTTTGCATGCGATTTATATCCAGATTTGTTTAGATATGAATCTACACGTATTAAAAAACTTTTAATCAATTCAGGTTCAAGAGAGGATTTAAAAATTTTACAAAAGAAAAAGTTTGATATTATTATTGAGGATGCAAGCCATTATCATAAAGATCAAATACTCAGTTTATTCATTTTATTTAAAAGTTTAAAAAAAGGGGGTTTATTTGTTATAGAGGAGCTTGATTTTCCAGATACAAGGCACGATATGAACTTAAAAGGTGATAAAAATACTTTATATAATATTTTGAAATTAGTAAAAAATAAAAGAAAATTTTATTCAGAATTCATTTTAGACAGTGAAAAGGATTATTTTTTGAAAAATTTTAAAAAAATAAACATTTTTAAAGGAAGATTTAATAAAATAGCTTTTATTAAAAAAAAGTAAGTAAATTAGTTTGGAGAGATGGCCGAGCGGTTTAAGGCGCACGCTTGGAAAGCGTGTTAAGGGGTAACTCTTTCGTGGGTTCGAATCCCACTCTCTCCGCCATTAACAACATTTTGCTTAAGCTTAATCAAAATTTTGAAAAATAAGCTCTAAAATACCCTTAAAAATTAAAAAAATAAAATTAACAAAAAAAAAAATCAAATGAGGCTAAAAACCAATAGATTCAACATAAATTTAACCACTCCAGCTAAACCAATTTTATTAAATTTTTAAAAAATGTTATAAATAATCTTTTCCAAATAAATAAATGACAAAAAACACATCAACAAATTATCAAGCAGACTCAATTAAAGTCTTGAAAGGTCTTGAGGCAGTAAGAAAAAGACCTGGTATGTACATAGGCGACACTGATGATGGAACAGGTTTGCATCATATGGTTTATGAGGTTGTTGATAATGCAATAGACGAAGCGCTCGCAGGTTTCTGTAAAAATATAGAGGTCTCTATTAATTCTGACAATACTATAACTGTTTCAGATGATGGTAGGGGAATACCAGTTGATATGCATAAAGGGGAAAAAAAATCTGCTGCTGAGGTTATTATGACTCAACTACATGCTGGAGGTAAATTTGATCATGACTCCTACAAGGTTTCGGGTGGTCTACATGGAGTAGGAGTTTCTGTTGTTAATGCGCTTTCCGAAAAGCTTGAGCTTGAAATTAATAGAGATGGAAAAAAATATTTTATAGAATTTAAAAACGGAGATGCTAAGTCACCATTAAAGCAAACTGGAAAATCAAAAGAATCAGGAACTAAAATTACTTTTAAACCTTCTAAAGAAATATTTTCATCAACAAAATTTAGTTCAAATATAATCAATAAAAGAATGCGAGAATTAGCATTTTTAAATAAAGGAATAAAAATTACTGTAAATGACTTTAGTATTAAAAAGCAAAAAATTAGTACCTTTAGATACGAAGGTGGAATTATAGAATTTGTAAACTTTCTTGATGAAAAGAGAGAAAAATTAAAAAATAAAAATGGCAACGATTTATTTAAAAAACCTATTTATATTGAGGGAAAAAAAAATAATATTGATATTGAGTGTGCTTTACAATGGAATTTAATGTATTCTGAAGATGTTTATCCTTATACAAATAATATCTTTCAGAAAGATGGCGGAACTCATTTGCTAGGTTTCAGAAGTGCGTTAACTAGGGTAATTAATAAGTATGCCAATGAACTTAATCTTCTTAAAAAAAATAAATTATCTATATCTGGTGATGATGTAAAAGAGGGTTTAACATGTGTCTTATCAATAAAAATTCCAGATCCAAAATTTTCATCGCAAACAAAAGATAAGCTTGTTTCGTCCGAAGTTAGAAATATTGTTGAAACATTAATAAGTGAAAGACTGTCTTTATGGTTTGATCAAAATCCATCAATTTCTAAAATTGTACTCGCAAAAATTATTCAAGCGGCTCAAGCAAGAGATGTTGCACGTAAAGCTAGAGAAAATGTAAGAAGAAAAGGTGCACTTGAATTAACAGGATTGCCCGGCAAATTAGCTGACTGTCAAAACTCTAAACAAGAAGGCACAGAACTTTTTATAGTCGAGGGAGACTCAGCAGGGGGTTCTGCAAAGCAAGGTAGAAATAGAGAATATCAAGCTGTACTTCCCTTAAGAGGAAAAATTCTAAATACTTATGTTGACACTAACGGTAAAAAAAGAAATGGTAATGAAAATGAAATAAGAACTAAGACATTGTCTAAAATGATTTCATCAAATGAAATTGTGACACTAATCAATGCTCTAGGTTTAGATCCAAAGAATGATGAAATTGAATTAAAAGATCTTAGATATGGTAAAATAATTATAATGACCGACGCTGATGTGGATGGTTCTCATATCAGAGCTCTTCTCTTAACTTTCTTTAATAATAAACCATTCAATAAACTTATTGAAAGTGGTCATATATATTTAGCGCAACCACCATTATTCAAAATAAATAAAGGAATGAAAAGTACATATATCAAGGATGAAAAAGATTTAGAGAAATATATATTATCTAATTCTAAAAATTTAAAAAAAGGCTCTAAGGATTTTGAAAAAAAATTTGCAGAGGAGAAATCAAAACTTAGTATTCAAAGATTTAAAGGACTTGGAGAAATGAATCCCGAGGAGCTATGGAGCACAACTCTTAATCCAGAAACAAGGAATCTATTAAAAGTAGAGTATTCAAAGGATATAAAGAAAGATCACAAAATAATCCATACTTTAATGGGAAATGATGTAGCATTAAGAAAAGACTTTATAGTATCTAACGCAATAGACATAACTAATTTAGATATATAATGAAGTTTTTTGAGACTTCAAAACTCTTTTCTCTAAATAGACTTCAATACATCAATTTAAGATGGATTGCCATATTTGGGCAATTAATTACTATTAATCTTGTTAAATACGTTTTTGAATTTGACTTCAATTACCTCTTAACAAATTTAATTGTAGGTTTTGGTGTTTTAAGTAATTTTTTTCTAATTTATTTTTACAAAAAAAATTTAATTTCAGATAGGTTATCGTTCGCGCTTCTATTAATCGATATTTTCCAATTAAGTTTTTTAATATACTTAACTGGAGGAATAATTAATCCATTTTGTATATTTATAATTGTGCCTAGTATATTTTCATCTATTTATTTAGGCGTAAAAACTAATATTTTATTAGTTTTAATAACTATACTATCAATTATTTCATTAACCTTTTATCACCAGCCATTACCATATCCACTTAATAACCATTTTCATGTAAGCAATTATTATTATTATGCAGTTCCTTTATCTTTGATAATTGCACTTGTTTTCTTAAGTTATTTTTCGATCAGTTTTGGCAGGGAAAGTCGAATTAGAAAAGAAGCATTAGATAAAATGGAATCTATAATGGCAAAAGAGCATGAATTAGTCTCACTAGGAGGCCAAGCCGCAGCTGCAGCTCATTCTTTAGGCACGCCACTTTCAACAATAAAAATAATTTTGCAAGAGCTAAATGATCAATTTAAGAACCAAATAGACGTTAAAAAAGATTTAAATATGCTTTCAAGTCAAGTAGACAGATGTATAGATATCTTAAAAAAACTAAGTATAAATCCGTCTCTTGAAGACAAATTTTTAGAAAAAGATCTGACTTTGAAAGACTATATTTTTCAAATAATAAAGTCATTTGAGGAAATTAGTAAAAAAGAATTTATTTTTAATTTCGAGCAATTTAATAATCCAATAATTATTCCAAAAATGATTGAAATAGTTTATGGACTAAGAAATTTTATTGGTAATGCTAATAAGTTTTCTAAAAATAAAGTATTTATAAATTTAAAAAGTAATAATTCATTTACAGAAATTTCTATTGAAGATGATGGGAGTGGTTTCTCTAAAGAAATAATTTCCAAAATTGGAGAACCATATATTAATAATTTAATCCAAAATAAGAATAAAAATATTGGACTTGGACTTGGGATTTTTATAGGAAAAACACTTTTAGAGAAAAATCTTGCGACTGTCAGTATATCTAACTCTAAAACAAGGCCTGGTGCAGAAATAAATATAATTTGGAAAAATAAAAATTTAAATTCTCTCTAAATTAATGAAGCTTTTTTTTTTCGCTAAACAAATCGCTTAATTGATTTATCATCACATCACCAAGTTCTTGTACATCCGCGATTTTTACTGCTTTTGAATAATATCTTGAAACATCATGACCGATCCCTATTGCCAAGATCTCAACAGCACTTTTGTTTTCTATAAATTTAACGGTTTTTTTTAAATGTTTCTCTAAAAAGTCACCAGAATTAACTGAAAGGGTCGAATCGTCAACTGGTGCCCCATCTGATATGACCATCAAAATTTTTCTTTCCTCTTTTCTTTTTTGCAATCTACTGAAAGCCCAATTAATGGCTTCGCCATCTATATTTTCTTTTAATAGACCCTCTTTAAGCATTAAACCCAAATTATTTTTCGTAATTCTCCACTGAGAGTCTGCACTTTTATATATTATATGTCTAAGATCATTTAATCTTCCTGGATTTGAAGGTTTACCATTTTTATTCCAATTTTCTCTGGAAAGACCACCTTTCCAATTTTTTGTTGTAAAACCTAAAATTTCAACTTTCACATCACATCTTTCTAAGGTTCTAGATAATATATCAGCACATATTGCTGCAATAGTAATTGGCCTTCCTCGCATAGACCCAGAATTGTCAATTAAAAGTGTAACAACTGTATCTTTAAACTCAAAATCTTTTTCTTTTTTGAAAGATAAAGAACTATATGGATCAATAATAATTCGTGTTAATTTTGAGGTATCTAAAAGACCCTCTTCTAAATCAAACTCCCAGGATCTTTTTTGGCTAGCTAAAAGTTGCCTCTGCAATTTATTTGCTAATTTAGTAATTAAATCTTGAAAAGAAATAAGTTGTTGATCTAAATTTTTTCTAAGTTTATTTATCTCTTCAATATTTTCCAAATTCTCCGCTTTCGATATCTCATCATATTCTTTTGTAAAGATTTTATAATCCTTATCAAGAGTATCTAAATTAAATTTCTGTACTACGGTTTCAGAACTTTGTTTTTCAGAGTCTGTATCAGATATCTGTTCATCTATTTTATGTTCACTGAAATCATAATCTGAGTCAAATGCCTTCTGATCTTCATCCATTTGTTGTTGATCTTTGTTGTTACTTTCATCATCATCTTTGTTATTAAAATTGTCATCTTCATTTCCATCAGAGCTCTGATCATTTTCATTTTCAGTCGTATCTTTAGAATCTTCAAAAATATCCATATCTTGCAAAATTTCTGAAAATTTTTTGTTATACTCATTTTGATACTCAAGATTATTATTTAGAAAATCTAAATGTTTTTTAAATGATTTCTCGAAATCACCTTCCCAAAATTCAAGTATTTTCTCATTAAGCTTATTAAACTTTATATTGAAAAAGTTCTTTAGTAAATAAAGCTCAAATGCTTCACTTACATTTACGTCGTCTTTTTTGTCTAGTTGATCTTTCCTTTTCAAATACAATTTATTCAAATAATTTTCTCTAAAATTATTCTTCACACCCTTTAAAATTTTACTTCCCAGTAATTCACACCTAATTTTTTCAGATAAATCATAAAGTGATTTACAAGATGGGTTTTTGGGACAATTAGATTTAAAAATTTCTTCATTTGAAAATTTTTTTCTCAATGCATTAGAGTCAGCTTCTGCTCTGTATTTTATGAAATCCTCTTTTTTATCCAAATTATCTAGTTCAAAAAAATCAATTTTTTTTGGTTTTTTTTTATCATCTTGAGGATCGTAATCATCAGATATTGCTTTAGCAGTGGATACCAAAGCTATTTTAAATTTTTCTTTAATATTATCTTCTTTACTCATTTAAACTTGAGTATTTAAAATAGATTCTGGCAGCTCTTCACCAAAACATCTTTGATAGTACTCAGCTATAATATTTTTTTCTATATCATCACATTTGTTTAGAAAAGTTACTCTAAACGCATACCCAACATCCATAAAAATTTCTGAATTTTCCACCCAGTGAAGAACTGTCCTTGGACTCATAACTGTAGAAATATCTCCAGCCATAAATCCTTTTCTTGTTAACGTTGCAACTTTAATCATATTTGCAATTTTCTCTTTTCCTTTGGCGTTATTTAGGTTTTTATTTTTTGCAATCACAATTTCCATTTCTTTCTCTAAACTCAAGTAATTTAGAGAAGTAACAATATTCCACCTATCCATTTGACCTTGGTTTATTTGCTGAGTTCCGTGGTATAGGCCCGTCGTATCACCAAGACCTACTGTATTAGATGTTGCAAATAATCGGAAAAATTTGTTCTGCTTAATAACTTTATTCTTATCAAGTAATGTAAAATTTCCATCGGCTTCCAGAACTCTTTGGATAACAAACATCACATCCGGTCTACCTGCGTCGTACTCGTCAAAAACAAGTGCTATGGGATTTTGTATTGACCAAGGAAGTATTCCCTCTTTAAATTCTGTAATCTGTTTATTATCTTTTATAGTTATCGCATCTTTTCCAATTAGATCAATTCTACTTACGTGACTATCTAAGTTTATTCTTATACAAGGCCAATTAAGTCTTGCAGCTATTTGCTCTATGTGAGTAGACTTTCCTGTACCATGAAAACCTTGTACAAGAACTCTCTTATTATAAGCAAATCCAGATAAAATTGCGAGTGTAGTATCTTTGTCGAACATGTAATTTTTGTCAATATCAGGTACATACTCATTTTTTTTCGAAAATGCTTCCACTTCAAGTGCGGAGTCAATACCAAAAGTCTGTTTTACTGATAGCTTTATATCTGGTTTTATATTTAAACTATTTTCCAATTTTTTTCCTATATGTGTTTTTAAGTTGAGTGTAAGCTAAAGTAATTACTTTAAGCTTTTCTTCATACTTTTTATCACCAGAATTAATATCAGGGTGAAATTTTTTTACAAGTTTCTTAAATTTTTCTTGAATTTTGTCCCACTTCAAACCTACAGTTACACCAAGAATTGCAAAGGCTTTTATATCGTTATTGTTAAATTTTAATCTTTTATCTGCTTCAAAATGACTTTTATACTTATAGTTATCAAAACTTTCTTTCAAAGCATTATTCCAAAGTACTTTAAAAAAATTGTCAGATGAACTGAACCCTTGGGTAGGTTTATGCCATGTTATGTCTGATTTAAGAAAATCTAGAACTTCCTGATCATTCATCCCAGAGAAATAGTTCCAATTTTTATTAAATTCTTTTACATGTTTAAGACATAACATTCTATAAATTTTACTATTATCCTTTTCTATTGGCGCTCTATATTCACCTAATTCGAAGCAATTATTCCAATCGCAAATTGTTTTCATAATGTATAATATTAAACTAATTTTTATGAATATAAATCATTTAAGTGAAATAATAAAAAAAAAAATTTCGGAAAAAATAGATTGTAAATTTTTAGAAGTTGAGGATAAAACCTACCTTCATTTAAAACATAAAACTCATAGTAAAGATAAATTTCACATTAAATTGGTTTTAAAATCTTTAGAGCTTTCAAAATTAAGTAAGATTCAATCAACAAGAATTATTTACAAAATATTAGATGAGGAATTAAATTCTTATATTCACTCTATTCAAATTGAACTTATTTGATCATTTAAAAATTTTTTTATTTTTGCTACTTTATAAAAATTTTGAATACTTAGTTTTCCTATCTGTTTTATTAAAATTAGATTAATATTTTTATTTATATTTTTTTTATCAGATTTCATAAAATATAAAATTTTTGAAATATCCTTTTGTTTAAACAATTTATTTAAATTGACTAAATATTTTAATTTTTTGATATGATGAATTATTTTTATATAATCTTCATAATTAAGTATTTTTTCTTTAAGACTAAATTCTGTCGCACTATAAATACCCAAAATCACTGCTTCACCATGATTTAGTTTTTTTGAGTAACCTAAGGTTGCTTCATAGGCATGACCAAATGTATGACCAAAATTTAAAAGTTTTCTTAATCCTTTTTCATTTTCATCTTTCTCTACAATTTGTTTTTTTATTAAACAACTTTGATAGATTGACTTTTGAATGAAAGGATTTTGAAGTTTAATAACTTTATTGACATTATAAGATAAAAATTCAAAAAATTTCTTATTTTTAATAATTGCGTGTTTTAAGATTTCACCATATCCACATAATATCTCCCTTGGGGGAAGAGATTCTAAAAAATCGGTGTCGGTAATAACTAAATTTGGTTGATAAAAACTTCCTATCAGGTTTTTTCCAAATTTAGTATTTACACCTGTTTTGCCACCAATTGATGAGTCTACTTGGGACAAAAGTGTTGTAGGTATATTTACAAAAAGCAAGCCTCTCTTAAATATACTTGCAGCAAAAGAGGACACATCACCTAATATACCACCCCCAACTGCAACAACACAATCATTTCTATTAAAATTACTTTTCTGTAAAATATTTAAAATTTTTTCTATATTCCTTAAATTTTTGTTTTTTTCACTGGCGCTAAATTTATAAAAAATTGATTTTCCATTAAACTTATTTTTAATAATATTAATAAATTTACTCGGTACTCTTGCATCAACGACAAAAAGATAATTTTTCGAATTAATTGAATTTCTGTAAAAAATTTCATTCAGATTTTGGATCAACTTGGATCCTATAATTATTGAGTACTTTTTGTTTTTAGTTTTTACTGTTATTTTTTTCATTATTGTAAATATATATAATTTTTTGTAAAATTTTGTTTTTATCTAATTTATCACAATTCACTTTATAATCTGCTTTAGAATATATTTTGTATCTACTTTCAATTAATTTAATGAGTTCTTTTTCACTTAAATTTTTAACAATTGGTCTTGTTTTACTAGCCAGAATTCTTGGAATAAGAAATTTTTGGCTCCATTTAAGCCAAATGGATATACTTTGTGACTTCAATTCCTCTCTTATTTTACTATTTAGAAAAGCACCACCTCCTAGTGCAATTATGCTATTTGAGGACTTTAACAATTTAATTGAAATTTCTTCCTCTAATTTTCTAAAAAAATTCTCACCCTTTGATTTAAAAATATCAGAAATTTTTAAGCCACTTTCACTCTCAATAATTTTATCAACATCAAAAAATTTAAGTCTAATTTTCTTAGATAAAATTCTACCTAACGTAGATTTTCCAGCTCCCATCATGCCTATTAAAACTAGGTTTTTTTCCATTTAAAGTTTCTTTATTGAAAAAACACAAATATGTCTTATTTTGAAATTATTAAACGATATATGCAATTTCATAAAAAAACAAGCATTGGTAGTTCAAATTTCATGATAAAAATTCTAATCAGAATTGCCATAGCCTGTATTTTAATTTTTATAATACTCATGTTAGTAGATAGAATAAACTTTCCTGCACCTAATAAGAAAATTGAAAAAATAATTTCAAATGAAAAACTTAAAACAATTAATTAAAAAATTAATTATTTTATCTTTTTTTTTAATTCCTAATCAAGCTATACCCAATGAACCAGTTGATATATGGAATATCAATAAAGATGAGATCGATCAAGATAATGAAAACGAGAAAAAATCGAGTGATGAAAAAAGTTTAAATATAAATACAGAAACCGTAAATCAGATCATTTCAATTGAGGAAGATCAGAAAACATTTAGCGACGAAAAATATTTATTTGGAATATATGACCCAGAGAAAAATGACCTCTCGTTAAATATGTGGGAGTCTTCAAGTAAAGAAAAAATATTAAAATTAAATAAGAAAATAAATAATATAAAGTTATCACAAGACGCTAAAAAAATTTATAATAATTTAATTCTTACAAATGCATTTATGCCAAGTAATTTTTCCAAAAATGAATTTCTTAAATTAAAAGTAGATTGGCTAATTAAGAATAAAGACTTAAGCTTAATCGAACAATTTATATTAAACAATAATTCACAAGAAATTGACTCTAATCTTCTAAATTTTTATTTAGATGAATATCTCTCCAATGGGGATTTAGATAATGCATGCGAAGTTTTTAATAAAATAAAAATTTTACCAGAAGATGACTATACTTCAAAATTTCAAATTTATTGTTTGATATATAAAAAGCAAAACGAATTTGCTCAAATTCAATTTGATTTAATAAAAGAGAATAATTTTAATGATAAATTTTTTGAGGAAAAATTTAATTTTTTAATGGGATATTCGGAAAAATTAAATCAGGAAATATTAGAAAACAATATTTTAGATTTTCATTTATCTAGAATTACTCACGATCAATTTGTATTTGAACCTGATGATAATACAAAAGAGAATATTTGGAGATATTTAAAATCTTTTAATTTGCTTCAAGATCTTGATCAGGTTGATATAGAAAATGACGATAAAATAGTTTCTATAGAGAATGCAACTCATAATATGAATTATTCAGAAAAAGATTTATTGAATCTATACACACGTTATAGGTTTAGCTTACAACAACTTCTTAATATTGAGGACTCTCATAAGTTATTACCAAAAAATCAATCAAGAGCATTGTTATATCAAGGAATTCTTTTATCTAAAGATGATGCTGACAAAATAAAACTACTGCAAATTTTAAAAGAATCCTTCAAAAAAAGCAAAATTGAAAATGCTTTTAATAAAGAATTTATAAAAATTCTTGAGCAAATTAATGAGAGAGAAATACCAAACAAATATAGATATTTTTACAATTATTATTTAAATGCAAATCAATCAGAAACTAAAAAAATTAAATATAATAATAAAATACTACATCAATCAAAGTTAATAAATTATTTCTCCGGCAACATGGAGCTCAAAACTTCTGAAAAAGAATTAAAAAAAATTCTTAAAAAAATTAAAAATAATAAAAAATATTTTTTTTCTTTGAAAGATAAAATTCTAGTTGAATCTTTAATTTCAGACGGTCTATCAATTTCAGAGAAAGATCAGGAAATACTTGAATTATTTACTGCAAATATTCCAACTGACATTGAGGTTATGATTAATGACGGTGAACTAGCGATGATAATATTACGTCTTATTGAAATAATAGGTGAAGATAATTTAACTGATATTGGTACAGAAAGTCTATATTTTATTATTGCCACACTAAACAAACTCAATGTTGACAAAATCAGAAATGAAATAATACTAAAAGTTCTACCTTTAAAAATATAATTTAAAGAATAAAATAATCTAATGCCAATTAAAAATATTATAACTGTACCTGATGAAATACTTAGGAAGACATCAGAAGTGGTAGAAAAAGTTGGCCAAAATGAAATAAAACTTATTAATGATATGTTTAAAACTATGTACCATCATAATGGTATAGGATTGGCAGCTATACAAGTCGGTATCCCAAAAAGAATAATAGTTTTAGATGTTTCAAAAAAAGACGAAAAAAAAACCCCATTATGTTTTATAAACCCAATTATAAAAAAACAAAGCAATGAAAAATCAATATACGAAGAAGGTTGCTTAAGTCTTCCTGATACCTTCATAGAAATCGAAAGACCTAAACTTTGCTGGGTTGAATATATTGATATAGACGGAAAAAAAAAGGAGATTAAATGTGACAATCTTTTATCAACTTGCTTACAGCATGAGATTAATCATTTAGATGGACGTTTAATTATTGATTTTATTTCTAAGTTGAAAAGAGATCTAATTGTGAAAAAATTGTCTAAAAGTAAAAAAAATTCAAAGAGAGTAATCGTATAATTATGCTTAAAAAAATTGTTTTCATGGGTACGCCAACTTTTGCGGTACCAATATTAAAATCATTATACCAAAATGGTTATCCATTAGTATCTGTTTATACACAAGCTCCACAAAAATCTAATAGAGGAATGAAACTAACAAAATCTCCAATACAACTAATTGCTGAAACCTTAAGTTTAGAGGTAAGAACACCTAAAAATTTTAAAAATAATTTTGATGAATACAACTATTTAAAAAAACTTGAGCCTGATCTAGTTTTAGTGGTTGCATATGGGCAAATCATACCTGAAAAATTTTTAAACCTTTCTAAAAAGGGTTTTATAAATATTCATGCATCTTTACTTCCAAAATATCGTGGGGCAGCACCAATTCAAAGATCTATTATGAATTTAGATAAAGATACCGGGATAAGTATAATGAAGATAAACTCCAAATTAGATGAAGGTCCCGTTTGTAAAACGTTTACCGTAAGTATTGAAGAGAACGAAACCACCGAGCAATTATCTGAAAAACTGTCAACTCTTGCGTCTGAAAAAATTTTGGACGTTATTGATGATATTTTGGATGATACTGCTATTTTTAAAAATCAAGATAATTCTTTAGCTTCATATGCAAAAAAAATAACTAAAGAGGAAGGTTCAATTAATTGGATGTCTCCAGCTCGGAAAATAATTGCAATTATCAATGGATTAAATGGTGCCTACTTTTTTTTTAATGGAGCGAGATATAAAATTCTTAGAGCTGTGCTTAGTAATTCAAAAGGGAGACCAGGGGAAGTCATAGGAGACGAACTTGAGATAGCTTGTGAGGATGTATCTATTAAGGTTTTATTAATTCAGAGAGAAGGAAAAAGACCACAAAAAACCTCAGAATTTTTACTTGGTTCTCAAATTAAAAAAGGGTGTTTCCTTTTAAATGTATAGATATCATTTAATTATAGAATACGAAGGCTCAAATTTCATAGGCTGGCAAACTCAAAAAAAAGGCAATTCTGTTCAAAAGACTATACAAAATACTATTTCAAAGTTACTAAAAAAAAAAATTAAATTAATAGGCGCAGGAAGGACTGATACAGGCGTGCATGCTATTGAACAATCTGCTCATTTTGATACTGATATTGAGATTATCGATAAAAAAAAGCTATTAAATTCATTAAATTTTTTTCTCAACAAAAAACTTATATCTATTAATTCCTTGCAAAAAAAAGGAATGAATTTTCATTCACGATATTCAGCCAAATTTAGAATTTATAAATATGTTATTTTTAATAGGGAAAGTAGCCCAACTATATTTAAAGATAGGGGTTGGCATATTAAAAAAAAATTAGATATTAAAATTCTTGAAAAAGGGGCAAAATTGCTTGAAGGAAAAAAAGATTTTTCTACATTTAGATCATCTAAATGTTCAGCTAAAAGTCCAATAAGGAAAATAAATTATGTCAAAGTAAAAAAAAATAAAAAAGTTATAGAAATAAAGTTTAAATCAAAATCTTTTTTACATCAGCAAGTAAGATCAATGGTTGGTTGTCTAAAATACTTGGGGGAAAAAAAATGGGATTATAATAAATTTAAGAGTGTGTTAAATTCTAAAAAAAGAATTTTATGTGCACCCCCAGCTCCATCACATGGGTTGTTTTTAGAAAAAATTATTTACTAAAAATATGAGATTTTTTAAACTTTTTATTTATTCTCCATCTACTATCTTCGCGAACAATATAACCACAGCAATTATTAGAACGACATCTACAAGGAAATTGTTTATAGTCTGAGTCATATCCGAAACCGTAATCATAGCTTAGTTCCTCATTTTTTTTTATATTTCTAATGGCAGTCACCCAAATTTTATAGCCTGTTCCTTCAACTTCACAATTAGGATTACATGAATGATTAATTAATCTTGCAGTATTCCATGAAAAATCACCATCTAAAGAAAACTTTTTATTTAAATCAAATAAATATATATCTTTTGAGTTGTCAAATTTGGGATTATTTTCAACTTCCTTATTTGAAATAATTTTTCCTTTGTATTGAATTATTCTAGTGCCTACTTTGATATCTTTAGTTGCAACCAAACCTTTTTTATCTATATTTGATTTTTTAACTTTATATAATTTCATAAAATCTACATATTATTTAATTAAAATTTATCAACTAAATTCTAAAAGTGCGTTAACATGTTCATTTGCGCTTTCAGCAAGAGCATTTAAATCATAACCACCTTCAAGAATTGAAACAACTTTTCCTTTAGTATATTTATTTGTTGCACTCAACGTCCTTTTTGTAATTTCATAAAAATCTTTAGAATTTAATTCAAATTGGGCCAATGGGTCATCTTTGTGAGCATCAAAACCTGCGGAAAAAAGTAAAAAATCTGGTTTAAAACTTATTAACCTATCTAAAACTCTATTATAAGCGTCTAAATATTGTTCAGAATTTGTACCTGCGGGTAAAGGGATATTTAATGAATTATTATAATCTCCTTTATCCTGATCAGTTCCTCCACCTGGATAGAATGGATATTGATGAGTTGATATATATAATGCATTCTTATTATTTCGCATAACATCATAGTTACCATTGCCCCAGTGTACATCAAAATCTACGCATGCAATTTTTTTATATTTGAATTTTTTTACCAAGTAGTTCAATGCTACGCCAGCTTGATTAATAACACAAAAACCCATAGCTTTATTTTTTTCAGCATGATGGCCTGGTGGTCTTACTATACAAAAAGCGTTTTTAAATTCATTATTTTGAATACCATTAATTGCCTTAATAACAGATCCTGCAGCATCAAATACCGCATATTTACTTCCGGGTGAAACAACAGTGTCACCATCTAAAAATTTTAAACCAGTTCTTGGAAAACAGTTTTTAATATTTTTAATATATTCAGGAGAGTGGGTCATTTTTAATATTTCCTCAGGAGCTTCCTCTGGTTTTTTCCAAATTAAATCTTTCCTAATCTTTAACTTATTTTTAATAGAGATTACTCTTTTTGGCTGCTCGGGGTGGCCATCTCCAGTAATATGTTTATCGGATGTTTCCGAGCTTATAATTGCTGTCTTCACTTGAAGTAATTTTTTAAAATATTTCTATAAATTTTTGTAAGATTTGTTAAATCTTTAACCGACACTACCTCATCAACTTTATGCATAGTTTTTCCAACCAAACCAAACTCTAAGCAAGGAGATATTTTTTTGATAAATCGAGCATCTGAAGTTCCACCAGTTGTTGAGAGCTTTGGCTTAATCTTAGTTATTTTTTTTATTATATCTTGTATCATATAGGTTGTAGCGTTTGGATTAGTTAAAAAAGCTTCACCTGAAATCTTATATTTTATTTCATAAGTTGATTTAAATTTTTTACATACTCTTTTTAAAATTTTATTGACTCTAATTTTAAGTTTTTTTGATGAATGTTTATTGTTAAACCTAATATTAAATGTTGCCTTAGCTTCTTTGGGAATAACATTATCAGCACTATTATCAACAGTAATACTTGTAACTTCCAAGTTTGTTGGTTGAAAATTTTTAGTCCCTTTATCAAATCTAATACTCTTCAGTTCATTTAAAATTTTAACAATAATTGTTGATGGATTAATTGCTCTATGTGGATATGCTACATGCCCTTGTATTCCATTAATTTTAAGTATACCAGTCATACTCCCTCTTCTGCCTATTTTTATCATTTCCCCTAATTTATTAGGATTTGTTGGCTCTCCAACCAAACAGAAATCAATTTTTTCTTTTTTTTTTTTTAAATAATCAACTATTTTTTTTGTGCCATTAATAGCATCGCCCTCTTCATCACCAGTAATTAATAGACTGATTGAACCATTAAAATTTTTATTATAGTTTAAAAAGCTACTCAGTGCAGAAACAAACGCAGCAATAGAACCTTTCATGTCATTTGCACCCCTGCCAATTAAATTACCTCTTCTAATAGATGGTTTGAAAGGATTAACGGTCCAACTATTGATATCTCCTGGCGGAACAACATCTAAGTGTCCAGCATAGCAAAAATTTGGACTTTTTTTACCTATTCTAGCATATAAATTTTTTACTGGTTTAAAATTTTTCTCACTAAATTCGATTATTTTTGTTTTAAAACCTAATTTTTTTAATTTCTTTTCTAAAAATTTCATTATTCCCGCGTCGATTGGAGTAATAGTTTTAAATCTTATTAGCTCTTTAGCTAATTTTAATTCATTTATTAATATCATTTTGCTATTCTCTCAAAAGATCATTTACAGAAGTTTTTGATCTAGTTTTTTCATCAACTTGCTTAATAATCACAGCACAATATAGCGAGGGCGCATTAGAATTATTTTTATCTGGTAATGATCCAGGGACTACTACTGAATAAGGGGGTATTTTCCCATAAGTTATTTCACCTGTTTTTCTATTTACAATTTTTGTTGACTGGCCAATATACATTCCCATGCTTAGAACAGAACCTTCCCCTACTATAACTCCTTCAACTACCTCAGACATTGCGCCTAAAAAAACATTGTCTTCAATGATTGTGGGTAATGCTTGAGCAGGTTCTAAGACACCTCCTACTCCTGATCCAGCAGATATATGACAGTTCCTACCAATTTGGCAACAACTTCCAGCTCTTGCAAAAGTATCAATCATAGTACCTTCGTCTATGTACGCACCAATATTAACGTAGCACGGCATAAGGACTGCATTTTTTCCAACAAAAGATCCCTTTCTAACAGGTGAATTTGGTACCATTCTAAATCCAGCTTTTTCGTGATCTTCTTTTGTCCAACCAGCTGTTTTACCTTTTAATAAATGAGCTTTGTCAAACCAACTGCTATATGGACCATTTAAATTTTCCATTGGATAAATTCTAAAACTTAACATGATCGCTTTTTTTAGATGTTGATTTGTTACCCATTTTCCATTGATTTTTTCTGCAACTCTTGATTTTCCACTGTCTAAATCATTTATAATTTGATTAATAGCATCCTTTAGAGATTGGTCTGAATTTTGATTAACCATATCCCTTTTTTCCCAAGCATCATTAATAATTTTTTCTATATTCATAATTTAATTACTTTTTAATAGCCTTATTTCTTTAATAAATAAAGATAGATTTTCAATTTTATAAGAAATATAATCTTTATCAGAGTCTATTTTACCAAAAGCTTCATCATTAATTAACCAAACAGTTGTGCAACCCCTTTCATAACCAATTCTTAAATTTTTAGCAATATCCTCAATATAAATTGTTTGTTTTGGATCAATACCAAATTTTTTAACCATTAGGTCGAAGGTTTTTGCTTCAGGCTTGGGTACATATCCTGCATCCTTAATATCAAAAACTTTATCTCTTCCAAATAAATCATAAATACCAAGATGACTCAAAATATTTTTAGCATGTTCTGCACTACCATTAGTAAATATGAATTTTTCCATATTTAATTGTTCTAGCTCACCACGCATTATTTTATCCTCTTTCATAAAAGATAAATCTATTGAATGGACATAAGACAAAAATTCTTCTGGTGGTATATCATGATGGATCATTAGTCCATTTAAACTTGTGTTATATTTGTAAAAATAATTTGTTTGAAGCTCTTTAGCAGAATCCATGTTAATATTAAGTTTTTCAGAAATAAACTTAGTCATTCTTTTTGAAACTTGACCAAAAACTTTTTCTAAGGAATAATTGTTGTGTTTGCCATAACATACTCCATCTAAGTCTAATAATAGATATTTTTTATTTTCTAAATTTTTCATTTTCTTATTAAAGTACCAGATCCTTTATCAGATAATAATTCAAACAAAACTGAATGTTTCTTTCTTCCATCTATTATAACAACCCCTTTAACCCCATTTATTGCAACATCTACACAGTTTTTTACTTTTGGTATCATTCCACCTGATATTATTTTTTTTTTTATCAAATCATTTACTTGACTTGAATTTATTTCAGATATTAAATTTAATTTTTCATCCAATACTCCTTTTACATCGCTTATTATTATTAATCTTCTGGCATTTAATTTCTGAGCAATAAAACCTGCTACCGAATCAGCATTAATATTATATATATAATCATAATTATCTAAACCAAGAGGAGCTACAACAGGTACTATATCTGCTTTTAATGAATTTTTTAAAATATTAACTTTAATTTCTTTAGGTCTACCAACAAAACCTAATTTCGCACTTTCTTGAGTAACATTAATTATATTATTGTTCTTAGAATTAAATACTTTTGCTTTGCAACTTTTTTTATCTAAAAAACTTACAATTTTATGGTTTAATTCAACTAAAACATCCTCAATGATTTTTATTGTTTCAGAGGTTGTTACTCTTGAACCCTCAATAAATTCACTTTCAATATTTAAGGATCTCAATTTAGCACTTATTTTTTTTCCACCTCCGTGAACAATAATAGGATTAAAGTTAAGTTTTTTTAATACAGAAATGTCGTTTATTAATGTTTTTAAAAGATCTGGCTCCTCTAATACGCTTCCTCCAAACTTAATTACTATAACTTCATTGGTATATTTTTTTAGATACTTTTCAACTTCGCTTTTCGAGGGACCTTCTAAAGGTAAAATTTTATCTAAACTCATTAGGAAATTTAAACTGTTTTGACTTTAGTTTGTCTCATAATCACAATTTGTTGTGCCATTGTGAGAATATTGTTTACTGTCCAATAAATAACTAAACCAGATGGAAATGGTGCTAAAATTATTGTTAAAAATAGTGGGAAAAACATAAATATTTTTTGTTGTATCGGATCAGGCGGGGTAGGGTTTAATTTTTGTTGAAAGTACATTGTTAACCCCATTAAGCATGGCCACACTCCTATTAACAAAAATGAAGGTGGATCCCAAGGAATAAGTCCAAACAAATTAAATATAGATGTTGGATCACGTTCAGATAAGTCTTTTATCCAACCAAAAAAAGGTTGATGTCTCATTTCTAATGTTACAAATAAAACTTTATAGATTGCAAAAAAGAATGGAATTTGAATAAAAATTGGTAGACAGCCAGAAACTGGGTTTACTTTTTCTTTTTTATATAAAGCCATCATAGCTTGTTGCAGTTTCATTTTATCATCTTTATGTAACTCTTTTAATCTAGTCATCTCTGGCTGTAAAACTTTCATTTTTGCCATTGATCTAAATGAATAATTGGCTAATGGAAAAAAAATAATTCTAATGCATACTGTAATTAAAACAATAGCAATACCGAAGTTTCCTGTTAATTTAAAAAAATAATCAATTGCAAAAAAGAAGTTTTTTGTAAAAAAGTAAAACCATCCCCAATCAATTGCTAAATCAAATTTATTAATACTTAAATTTTCTGCATAACCATCTATTACGTCAACTTCTTTTGCGGCAATTATTATCTTAGTAACAGAGCTTACTTCACTTTTAGAGTTTGCCTCAATTGGATTTGTTTCAATAAAACTTGCTTTAAATTTATTCTTAAAATTAAAATCTGCTCTAAAATTTCTATTAGACTGAGGTATAAGTGTGGTTATCCAATATTTATCTGTAATTCCAAGCCAACCAGCATTAGCATTCTTTGTATAACTATTATCTCTTATGTCACTGTAGTCTTCCTCAATTAACTGTTCATCTAAAACACCTATTAATCCCTCGTGTAAAATATAAAAATTAGTAATATCTGGAGCCTGATTTCTTATAATTTGTCCATAGGGATAAAAATCATAAATTTTTTCAGAATTATTCTTAATCTTTTGATTAACAGTAAATAAAAATTTTTCATCAATACTTATTTCTTTTTCAAATACTATACCCTGTTCATTTTCCCAGTTCATAATAATCGGATTATTTGGACTCAAAATTGTATTTGATTTTATTTTCCAAATCGATTTTGAATTTGGTAATTTTATATTTTTATCATTTGAGGCCCAACCAATATCAATATAATAACCGTCTGTTGTATTCTTGGGATTTAATAAAATAATATTATCTTTACCATTAAGTGTATTTGTATAATTTTTAAAGATTAGATCATCGATAAAACCACCCTCTAATGAAATAGATCCTTTTATATTTTCGTTTTCAAATATTACTCTCTTTGAATTTTTTATTACCTCGTCTCTTGAAATTTCCAAAACTTTTTCCTCTTCTAAAACTTTAGGTGTTTCAGAATTTTGTATGTTATTAATTTTATCTTCACGCTGATTTATTTGTTCAGGTGATGGAATAAAAAATAATGAGTAAAGTATTATTACTGCAGCACTTAAAGAAATTGCAGCTACTATATTTTTTGTTTCCATAATTATTTAACTTTTTTTTTAATCACAGGATCAAATCCACTTCTACCACCTAAAAATTTTATAGGATGACAAGAGAATATTCTTTTAATACCTTTTAAAAAACCTTTTAAAATTCCATAATGGATGAGGGAATCAATAAAATATTCTGAACAAGTAGGAAGGTACCTGCAGTTATTTCCTAAAAATGGAGAAATCAGTAATTGGTATAATCTAATAAATTTAATAAGTATATATTTCATCCTAGGAATAAATTTTTTTAAAATCTAATAATAAATCTTTTTTGAGCTCATCAAATTTAACTGTTAAAATTATTTTTTTCGCAATTACTAAGTATGAAAAGTTTAAGTCTATATAGCCTTCTTTTACAATGTAATTTATAATATTTTTTAATCTCCTTTTAATTTTATTTCTTTCAACAGCATTACCTATTTTTTTTTTAGTTACAAAACTTATGTTTAATTTTGTTTTACTTTTTCCTTTAAGTTTTTTAAAGAAAATAGTCGAATATTTATTTGAGATCTTTTTTCCACTTAGCATAGATTTAAATTCAAAACTTTTTGATAGACTAGTAATTTTGCTCGTCATTAAACTGTAAGTTTTTTTCTACCTTTAGCTCTACGTCTAGCTAATAATTTTCTTCCCCCTTTTGACCTCATTTTAGATCTAAAACCATGTCTTCTTTTTCTGACTAATTTGCTAGGTTGGTATGTACGTTTCATTATTGCTTAAATATATATATATTAAAGACCGTAGTTATAAGAAAATTATATGTATAAGTACAGTAAATTTTCTATTTATATTTTATGAACAAAGAAACAAAAATAAAAATTTATTTGGGAACTATTTACATTTTTGTACTAGGTATATTTTTATGGTTTTTTTTTAATAATTTTTCAATTCAAGAAATCACTAATTATGAATTCATAAGAAATTATCGCGATTTTCTCATAAAATTTAAGCAAAGTAATTTTTTGTTAATTTTAATAGCTTATTTTATATTTACAGTGGTTTGGGTTTTGTTGCTTGGATTTGGAAGTCCTGTTGCAATAGTAGCAGGTTTTATTTTTGGAAAGTGGATTGGTACTATTGTTGTTGTATCCTCTTTAGCTATTGGAGCTACACTGTTATATATATTTGCTAATTTCTTTGTAAGAGAATTGATTATAAGTAAATTTGAAAAAAAATTTGCCTTTATAAATGAAAAAATAAAAAAAAATGAATTTATCTATTTTTTCCTTTATAGGTTTATAGGGGGAATTCCTTTTTTTATAGCAAATATACTGCCTGTTTTATTTAACATAAAGTTAAGAAATTATTTTTTTGGGACTTTTTTAGGTATCTTGCCTCAAATTTTTATCGTTGTAAGTTTAGGAAGTGGGTTTGAAAAAGTTATAGGTGAAAATTTGATAGCCCCATCTTTTCTTGATCTTTTGATTACGAAAGATATTTATATTCCATTATTAAGTTTTTTTATTTTAATTCTAGTTATTTTCTTCATAAAAAAAAAATATTAATTAACTAAAATTTTGAAAGCCTTATAAGGAATTCTATAACCAGGAAATGACGCAACATCTCCTGTTATTATTGTTTTTGGATTCCAACCAAAACAGAATAAAATAAATAAAAAAATGAACAATTTTTTTTTTATTTTGCATATAAAATTTATCTCTAATTTATCTTTATCTATTGAAATTAAATTTTTTCTAAAAAGATTAAAAAAGGTAAGTATTGAAAAAACATAAATTATATTGACCCATCTTCCCCAATCCCCACCCATTGCGAATAAAACAAGTGTAGGAGAAAGAATAATTAAAAAAGGATAAAGTAAATTTTTAAATTTTTTAAAAAAAAATAAATTTTTATGTCGAAGAGTGGAGTTGGCTAACAGTATAAATAATGGTCCAAAACCAATTAATATTATCAGAAAGTATCTAAAAAAAACTTCAAAAGAATATCTTGGGATGTTGTGTTGAAAATTTTGTACTATTGTAGCAGTACTCTTTAATCTTCCACAAGACATATAACATGCCTCATTAAATTGAGAGCTTAAATACGAGGCCATTTCCGTATGTGCTTCGTTACTTATTGGGTTTGTAGCAATATAAAAAGCTATAAATATCGTTGGTAAATATATTAGAAACTTTCTTAATTCTCTTAAATTTATTATTTTTATTTCATCATATATTATGTCTAAAGCAATCCATATTAAAAACAAAAATATTACTGGCTCCCAAATTAAAATTGATAAAGGAAAAAATGTAATTTTATAAAAAGATTGTAATTTTTTGCTATTTTGAGGAATTAAAAAATATAAAATTATAATTACAAAAAGAAATGTTTCTTTCCGAGCAAGAACTTCGATTTCCGCAACAGGGTATAATAAAAAAATTGGGGTAAAAACCGCTAAAAGAATAATTCTATTAAAATAAATGTTTTTTAGATATATGAAGACTAGAATATGGTATATTCCTACAATCAATATTTGAAATAATAAGATAGAGTCCCTTAACTCTAATGCAAATAAATTTGCAAAGTAAATTGAAATTTGACCAATTATACCTCTCTTTGTAAATCCACCCGAATAATTAATTAACCATTCTGAAATTGTGGAATCATTTAAAACATTATGTTTCAAGTTTAAAAAAAATAAAGAAAAGATAAATAATACAATTAAATAAGACAGAAGATAAAACTGCAATTTTTTTCCCATAGAATTAACCTTATATTAAAATATTATAAATGGTGCCCTCATCAAGAATCGAACTTGAAATTTATCCTTACCATGGACATGTTATACCATTTAACTATAAGGGCAATTTAAGTTAAAAAAATTCAACTTTTAAGCATCTTTATCAAATAATTGACTTAATTTTTATCAAAATATGATCTATAAAATAAATCTAATAAACTATATTTTTTTATGGGCATTCATTACGATTATAAATCCACTAGAGGCATGAAAGCCATGGAAAAACAGGCTAAAAGGGAAAAAAAACTTGCCGAAAGAAGAGCTAAACGTGCAGCCAAAGAGGGTATTGAAAAAAAAGTAGAAAAAGTAAAAATGCACGATATTTCAAAAACAATAACTCTGGATGACTTAACAAACCCAGATAAAAAATAGTTAATGAATAAGAAAAATAAAGCATTTCAGCTTGAATTAGCTTTAAAGAAGAATTTAAAAAAAAGAAAAATCTTTCAAAAAAAAATTAATAAGAAAAAAACGATCAAATGATACTTAATGATAAGCAAATTAAGAAATTAGTTCAAGAGGAGGATATGATTAGTCCTTTTGTTGATAAATCTGTTGCTCAAGGAATTAGCCATGGTTTAAATTCATTTGGTTTTGATTTACGATGTGGAGATGAATTTAAAATATTTACAAATATTAAAGGAGCTACAGCAGATCCAAAAAATTTTACCGAAGACAATTTTATTACTGTTAAAGGTGAGCCTTCAATATTAATACCACCAAACTCTTTTGCATTAGCTAGCAGTTTAGAATATTTTAAGATGCCTAGAAATGTGACAGGGCTAGTTACATCAAAATCAACCTACGCACGTTGTGGACTTGGTACTCCTCCTACGGTTTTAGAGGCTGGCTGGCATGGAAATTTAGTATTAGAGTTTTCAAATCATACTAGTAATTCAATTCGCTTATATGCCAACAGTGGAGCAGCACAAATCTTATTTTTTCAAGGTGAGCAACCAGAAATTTCATATTCAGATAGAAAAGGCAAGTATCAAGGTCAGACTGGAATTACATTAGCTAAATCAAAATAAATTATGGATAAATTTTTAATTAAAGGTCCTTCAAGAGTAAAAGGTATTGTAAATATTTCTGGAAGTAAGAATGCTGCTTTACCAATATTAGCTTCAACTATACTTTTTGATAAAATGGTTGTTCTAGAAAACTTACCAAAGGTAAAAGATATAGATACTATGCTTAATTTATTGAAATCTTTGGGATCAAAAATAGAATTTTATAATAACAAAAGATGTGTGAAGATTTCCAAAACAAATAAAATAAAATTTTTAGCTAGTTATCAATCTGTAAAAACTATGAGAGCAGGTATTCTTGTTTTGGGACCAATGATCGCAAAATATAACAAATCAATAACATCGTTTCCTGGTGGATGTGTACTTAATGGAAAATCAGGAAGGCCAATAAATTTTCATTTGAACGCGTTAAAAAAACTTGGAATGAAATATGAAATTGAAAAAGGTTACATTTTTGCAAAATCAAAAGGAAAATTAAAAGGCAATTCTATAAAATTTCCAAAAATAAGTGTTGGTGCCACTGAAAATTTAATAATGGCTGCATGTCTAGCTAAAGGCAAAACTATTTTAAAAAATTGTGCAGTTGAACCTGAAATAAAAGATTTAACAAATTTTCTTAATAATGCAGGAGCTAAAATAAAATGGTCTGGAAAAAGAACATGTTTAATAGAAGGAGTGCAATCTCTTCGAAAAATTAAATATTCAATAATGGGGGATAGAATTGAAGCAGGAACATTTTGCATAGCTGCTGCATTAACAAAAGGAGATCTACTTATTAAAAACTTTGATCCAAAGATAATACAAACTGAAATTAATTATTTGAAAAAAACTGGAGCGATATTTGAAATATTTAAAAATAAAATTCATATTAAAGGTCCAAAAAAAATTAAAAGTATAAAAAATCTTATAACAAGGGAATATCCAGGATTTCCCTCCGATTTGCAGCCACTATTTATGGTGCTGTTGTGTAAGGGTAATACTAAAAGTATAATAACCGAAAATATTTTTCAAAGTAGATTTATGCACGTAATGGAGCTCCAAAGGCTTGGAGCAAAAATTAATTTAAAAAATAATAAAGCAATAATTGAGGGAAATAGAAAATTTTTTGGAGCCGAACTAATGTCAAGCGATCTAAGAGCGTCAGCAGCTTTAGTCCTTGCTGCAATGGTAGCAAAAGATACAAGTACAATTTCACGTATTTACCACCTTGATAGAGGATATGAGAGTATTGAAAAAAAATTAAAGAAAATAGGTGTAAAAATAAAAAGAGTTTCTTAATGAAAAATACCTATTTAAAAAAAATTATAGCACAGTCTGTAGAGGACCTTAAAATAATTTCAGCATGTTGCTCAGAAAGCATTACAAAAATTAGGGATATCAAATATTTACCAAAAAATAAAATTTTTCTACTTTCCATCAAAAGAGTTGAAAAGGAAAAACAAAACAAAAAATTATTAAATAGTATTATTAGATTTGAATATGTTCACTCCTCAAGATCTAAAAATATTGATCAAATTCATCAAGATATGGAAATGGAGTTAATATCAATAGATCTTTTTAAAAAGGATAAAAATTTTGAAATAACACTATTATTTTCAAATAATAGAATTATAACATTGCTGGTTGAGACAATTGAGGTAATTTTAGAGGATCAGAAGTCTATAGATGATTAGAATTTTAAATTGTAACGTTAAAAACTATAAAAAAAAACTTGTTGATTTCCTTCAAATAAGAAGATCTGAAAAAAATAATAATGTAAAGAAAATAGAAAAAATATTAAAAGATATAAAAAAAAATAAATTAACAGCCTTAAAAAAATATGAAAAGCGATTTAGTAAAAATTCAGAGATAAAGATATCTAGTAGCACAATTAAAAAATGTATAAAATCACTAAGTCCAAATGTAAAAAAAGCGATTGATTTTTCATATTCTAGAATTTCTAATTTTCATAGCGTACAAATGAAACAAATAAAAAATTTAAAATATAAAGATAAATATAAAAATAAACTTGAGTACAAATATGTTCCAATAGATTCTGTGGGATTTTATGTACCTGGAAATTTGCCATCAACATTATTAATGAATACAATACCAGCAAGACTTGCAAAAGTTAAAAGATTGGTATTAGCAACCCCAAAAATAAATGGACAATATAATCCAGCTATATTATACGCAGCAAAAAAAGTTGGAATTAAAGAAATTTATTCAATGGGTGGAGCGCAAGCAATTGCTAGTTTAGCATATATTTATAAAGTCAATAAAATTGTTGGACCTGGAAATAAATATGTAGCCGAGGCAAAAAGACAATTATCAGGAAAAATAGTGGGAACAGAGACAATGTTCGCGGGTGCTTCTGAAATCTGTATTTTAGCAGATAAGCATACAAATATTTTTCAAATAGCAACATCCTTAGTTTCTCAAGCAGAGCACGATGAAGATAGTCAATGTATTTTAATTTTAAAAGACAAAAAAATTATCAAAGAAGTAATAAAAGAAATTAAAAAAATTTTAGAAAAATTACCTCGTAAAAAAATTGCTAAAAAATCTTTAATTCAAAATGGTTTAATTATTTATGCTAAAAGTGATAAAAAAATAATAGATATAATAAATGAAATCGCTCCTGAACATTTAGAATTAAATGTTAAAAACTTCTTAAAGTACGAAAAAGAAATTTTAAATGCCGGAAGTATTTGTAATGGTAATTATACTCCAATGAGCCTTTCAGACTATACTGTTGGTACAAACCACGTACTCCCAACCTCTGGTTCAGCAAAGTTTAGTTCGGGATTAAGTGTTAATGAGTTTATTAAAAAAATATCTGTTGTAACACTTACAAAATTAGGGGTAGAAAAAATTGCAAATCAAGCTATAACTCTTTCCGAGTTTGAACAGTTAAATGGTCATACTCAAAGTATAAAATCTAGAATGAGGAGAAATTAAATTTGTCAAAACAAGATCTCTTGC
>MDTD01173504.1_pt1 | contig 33320 bp, 29 predicted proteins | sample 811221 | NCBI WGS metagenome assembly MDTD01 (sample SAMN05326646, study PRJNA326480) | marine metagenome | isolation source: seawater | place: Pacific Ocean: South West | collected 2011
GGTCAGTAATTTCCAATTCTCCTCGGTTTGACGGGGTTATTTGCTTTGCTCTTGAACACACGTCTTTGTCAAAAAAATAAAGTCCTGTAACAGCAATATTTGACAATGGAAATTCTGGTTTTTCAACGATTGATATTACCTTACCTTTTTCTATTGATGCGACGCCAAACCTTCGTGGGTTTTCTACTGGGTAGCCAAAAATCGTTGATTCGTTATGTTGGGCTGATGTAGTGCTCAATATATTCTCTAATCCGCTACCATAGAAAATATTATCCCCGAGAATCAATGCACTTTGGTTATTGTCAATAAATTTTTCCCCAATTAAAAAAGCCTGGGCGATACCCTCAGGACGATCTTGTATTGCATATGAAATTGATAAACCGAAGTTTTCGCCATCTCCCAAAAGATTTTGAAAATTTTTTAAATCTTTTTGGGTTGAAATTAAGAGTACGTCTCTAATATTTGCAAGCATAAGAACTGATAACGGGTAGTATATTAGAGGCTTGTCGTAAACAGGAATCAATTGCTTAGAAACCGTTATGGTATTGGGATAAAGCCTTGTTCCAGAACCCCCCGCAAGTAGGATCCCTTTTCTCTTAATTGTTGTTGTTTTCAAGCTCAATGTATCTCCTGATCATACTTATTTTTCGCGAGTTGGTGCTTTATTTTCTATCCAATCTTTATTTTGCAAATACCATTCGATAGTCTTCCTTATCCCCCTTTTTAGATCTACGGTGGGGCGCCAATTGAGTCTCGATTCTATCTTTTCTGCATTAATACTGTATCTATAGTCATGACCTGGCCTATCCTTAACATACGTTATCAACTCCTTAAAGTTCAGATTAGCATGAATTCCTCTCTTTTCTACACAGTCATCTAGCGTGGAACATACAAGATTTACTAAATCAATATTGCTACACTCACATTGACCACCAATATTATACGTTTGACCAATCTCCCCGACTTTTAGAACTCGATCCACGGCAGCGCAGTGATCATCGACATATAACCAATCTCTTATTTGCGTGCCATCACCATAGATCGGAATTTTTTTCCCATTTAAACAATTGTTAATTACTAAAGGGATCAGCTTTTCAGGATATTGATACGGTCCATAATTATTAGAACAATTCGTAATAATGGCAGGGAAACCGAAAGTTTTAACCCATGATCTTACTAAATGGTCCCCTGATGCCTTACTAGCCGAGTAGGGACTATTCGGTCTAAAAGGATGATCCTCTGTGAAACTAGGTTCACTTGAACTTAGACTACCGTAAACCTCATCTGTGCTAATTTGAATAAACCGAAAAGTTTTTTTTGAAACAAAATTTTCCGGTTGATGCTTTTCGTTGCTTTCTTGAGGTAAGGTTTGATAATAATTTAAACAATGTTTCAGGAGATTATATACCCCAATTATGTTTGTTTGGATAAATATATCAGGGCTAGTGATGGATCGATCAACGTGGGTTTCAGCGGCGAAATTAATTATTGATCGAGGTCTGTATTTTTTTAGTATGTTTTCGATATCCTCCTCTTTGGTGATATCTCCCTGAATAAATGTAAAAAATTTATTGTTTTTGATGCTTTTAAAGTTATCCAGGTTTCCTGAATAAGTTAAAGAATCCATCACGACAATTTCTTCTTTATCGCTTGTTGATTGAAGTTTTCTAAAAACAAAATTAGTGCCGATGAAACCAGCACCTCCAATTACTAATATCAATGATTTATCGCTTTCTCACAATAAGAACTTTTCGAATTTTTATCTTACAATTTGTGTCGCAACTGCTGAATCAGCCAACAGATATATTTAGAGGCAGCAAATTTGTAATTTCAGAAACTAAATAATTTGTTATTATAAGATGCTTGTTATAAGCCATGCTACAAAATTAGCCAACTTTTTACTTTTAAGAGAGAATATCCATGAACATTACTGTCATTGGAGCCGGTTATGTCGGGTTAGTTACTGCGACATGCTTGGCGGATGTAGGAAATAACATCCTATGTTTAGATTTGGATAAAGAAAAAATAGAGAGTTTAAAAAATGGTAAAGTGCCAATTTACGAACCAGGCCTTGAAGCATTACTTGAAAAAAATTTACGTGCTGAGAGACTGAGCTTCACTTCAAATGTTGAACAATCAGTTGAATTTGGTGAATTGCAGTTCATTGCTGTAGGAACCCCTTCTGGGGAAGATGGGTCGGCGGATCTTAACTACGTCTTGGAGGCTGCAATTAGCATTGGGCAATTTATGGATAGCCCCAAGATTGTAGTGAATAAATCCACCGTTCCTGTTGGCACGGCGGATAAGGTGCGAAATGCTATAAGTAAGGAACTTGAGAAAAGGTGTGAAAACTTGAAATTTGATGTTGTTTCAAATCCAGAGTTCCTGAAAGAAGGTGCTGCGATAGAAGATTTTCAAAAACCAGACAGAATTATAGTGGGGGTAGAGTCAGAAGGCTCAGCTTCAATAATGAAGACACTCTATTCTCCCTTTCAACGCAATAGAAATAAGATAATTATTATGGATATTAAGTCTGCGGAGTTGACTAAGTATGCCTCGAATGCCATGCTCGCAACTCGCATTTCATTCATGAATGAATTGGCTAATTTATCGGAAAAACTTGGAGCGGATATTGAAAAAGTGCGCGTTGGAGTTGGTTCTGATAGTCGCATTGGGTATAGTTTTCTATACCCAGGTTGTGGTTATGGTGGTTCATGTTTTCCGAAAGATGTAAAAGCACTTATTCGGGCGGGAGATGATCGTGGTCATCGAATGAAAATTCTCTCGTCGGTTAAAGAGGTTAATGATGATCAAAAAGAAGTTATTCCCGGGAAAATTATAAAATTTTTTGGAGAAGACTTGTCAAATAAAATATTTGCCGTTTGGGGTCTTGCTTTTAAACCTGGTACCGATGACATGAGAGAAGCGCCCAGCATCACCGTAATTGAAATCCTTTTGAGTAGAGGGGCAAGGATAAAGGTTTTTGATCCGGTATCCTTTAAAGAAGCAAGAAAGGTTTTTAAAAACTCGGTTGAATATTGTAATTCTCCATTATCAGCAGCCGATGGAGCTGATGCATTGATTATTCTTACGGAATGGAAAGAGTTTAGAAGCCCTGACTTCAGAAAACTGAAAATGACCTTGCGATCAGCCTCAATATTTGATGGGAGAAATTTATATGACCCTGTATATTTGGAAAGTATTGGGATTAATTATTTCCCTATAGGTCGGTAGAATTTAAACATATGCAAATTGATCAAATACGGACTTTCTTTATTGAACTGCAGGATAATATTTGCGATGCCATAGCGAATGAAGGAAAAGAACATGTAATATCCGACGACTGGAAGAAAGACAGCAAACAAACATTAGCTGGAAATGGGAGGACTAGAATAATCGAAAAGGGAAATATCATAGAACGAGGAGGTGTAAACTTTTCTGATGTCAAAGGGATGTCGTTACCGAGTTCAGCTACAGCGACACGCGATGAATTGAAGGGTTTGCCATTTAGAGCACTCGGTATCTCCCTAGTTTTTCATCCTCTTAATCCTTATGTGCCAACTGTGCATATGAACCTTCGTTTTTTTTGTGCAGGGGACATTGGAGAATTTACTAACCAAACTATTTGGTGGTTTGGTGGAGGAATTGATCTCACTCCTTATTATCTTTTTGAGAAGGACGCTTGCCATTTTCATAAGGAATGCAAAAAATCTTTGGATAATTTTTCAACTAGCTATTATCCAAAGTTCAAAAAGGCATGTGATGAGTATTTTTATTTGCGGCATAGAAACGAAACAAGGGGAATAGGTGGAATTTTTTTTGATGATTTTAATGAACTTGGGTTTGATAGAAGTTTTGAGTTGGTCAAACGGGTTGGCAACTCATTCTTGCCAGCATACTTGCCGATTGTCCAACGCAGAAAGCGTTTGGAGTGGGGCCAGAGAGAAAAAAAATTTCAGGAGTATCGCAGAGGGCGATACGTCGAATTTAATTTAGTTTATGACCGCGGGACTCTTTTTGGTCTCCAGTCGGGTGGCAGAATAGAAAGTATTCTTATGTCTATGCCGCCGGTTGCAAACTGGTCTTACGCGTTCAAACCTAGGGAAGGAACTCCGGAAAGTAAACTTTACCGTCATCTGAAACCTTTTGATTGGATCAACTTTGAAAAAGACTCTACCGCCTGATTCAACCATTTTAGTTACAGGCGTAGCAGGATTTATTGGAAGTGCTGTTGCGGAGAAATTGTTGGAAAATAAAATCTCAGTTGTTGGAATCGATAATTTAAACAAGTACTATGATATAAATTTAAAATTGAATAGGCTAAAGCGCTTAGCAAATTCAGGTAGTAATAAAAATTTTGACTTTATCAAAATGAATTTGTGTGACGGTAACGCAATAAGAGATTTATTCAAGAATCACTCATTTGACTATGTTGTCCACATGGCCGCTCAGGCCGGGGTTAGATACTCTTTAGAAAACCCCCAAGAATATATTGATTCAAATATCCAAGGTTTTTTCAATCTTCTTGAAGCTAGTCAGAGTGCAGCTAAACTGAAACACATGGTTTATGCTTCTTCGTCGAGTGTATATGGAGGCAGCAAAAACATTCCTTTTTCTGAGTCGGAAAAAGTAAATCGGCCGGTCAGTTTATATGCGGCAACGAAAGCAAGCAACGAGCTAATGGCGTTTGCCTATTCACATTTGCATGGTATCCCCATTACGGGGGTTCGCTTATTTACAGTATATGGTCCGTGGGGAAGACCTGATATGGCCGCATTCGGATTTTTACGCAAAATATTAGCATCGGAGGAAATTGAAATTTTTAACAATGGTGATATGAAACGGGATTTCACCTATATAAATGATGTGGTTGAAGCTATCTTGAGAATCTTGACTGAGATTCCATCAAAAATACTCACAAATGAGCAAAATTATGAAAATGCAGAATCGAATTCCAGAGTTCTTAACATCGGTAACGGTAGTCCGGTATCATTAATGGAATTTGTGTCTATTCTTGAAAAATGCATTGGTAAAAAAGCAAAAATAAAATTTGTCAAATTTCAACCGGGGGACGTTAAGTCTACATTTGCTGATATGACAGAATTTAAACGCCTAACAGAATTTGAGTTTCGGACCCCATTGGAGGTCGGGTTGACGAAATTTGTATCGTGGTATACCAGTTACTTCAAATAATTTGGGTTTAGATAAGGATGGTTTATGATTGATGAGATTTATCACAATAATGTTAGATACTTAGGTAATCTGCTGGGAGAAATCATCAGAGAACAGGAAGGAGATGAGACATTCAATCTCATTGAAAACGTTAGAAGATTAAGCGTAGCTTATAGAAGACATGATGATGTTGATGCTGCAAAAGCACTTGACAAGATTCTAAAAAATCTTACTTCTAATGAAGCCGTATTAGTTATTCGTGCGTTTACATACTTTCTACATTTCATTAATATTGCTGAAGATCTTGCTATCTTGAGAACTCCCGGCAGTTCCCAAAAAACTCAGAGTCTTCCTGGCTCCTTTAATAGTATGTTTGAGCGATTTGACCGAGAGAAAAAGCAAAAAAGTGAAATTTTAGATTTGCTTGGGAAAGCACATATTTCACCTGTATTGACCGCTCATCCAACTGAGGTTCAAAGGCGGAGTGTTTTGGAAGCTGAGAAAAAAATTTCTGAGTTATTAAAGACTCGTAATGATTTAGAACTTTCACGGTCAGAAAATGGGTTGGATAACAATGAGAAAAGTTTAAAGTCTGTAATAGTACAGTTATGGCAAACTCGGTTACTCAGATTTAGCAAGCTTGATGTTGCTGATGAAATTGAAAATGTCCTTGCATTCTATAAAAGTACATTTTTACAGGAAATTCCTATTTTATACAAAAATCTTGAAAAGAAACTAGGAAACCAATCAGTGGCTAGCTTTTTTAGAATGGGAAACTGGATTGGTGGTGATAGAGATGGCAACCCAAATGTAACCGACCAAACTCTTGATCTTTCTGTAAAAAAACATGGCGAAACCGTACTAAGACACTATTTATTACAAGTTCATCTCCTCGGGTCAGAACTATCTATATCTAAAAAATTAATTGGGGCAAGCGAAAACTTATTGAATTTGGCTCAAAGGGCTGCTGATCCGAACCCTCACCGTGTAGATGAACCATACAGACAGGCTTTAATTGGTATCTATGCAAGATTAGCGGCTACTCTCGTTAAACTGACAGGCGCAAATGCCAGGCCGCATGCGCTACCGCCCTCGATCCCCTATGAAAACCCTGGCGAGTTTCTGAGTGATCTCAATATCGTTGAAACCTCACTCAGAGAGAACAAGGGAGCGAGGTTAACTGAAGAGAAACTCAGTACGCTTATTAGGTCAGTTAAGGTTTTCGGCTTTCACATGGCTACCGTTGATTTGAGGCAAAGTTCAGATGTACATGAGTTGGTCGTAAAAGAATTTTTATTAGGCGCAAAAATTTGTGACGATTATTCTGTACTCAACGAACAAGAGAAGCAAAACTTATTACTGTCCTTGCTAAAAAAAGAGGATAGATTACTGGCTCCTAATTTTGAATACTCACAGCAGTGTTTGAAGGAATTACGAATATTTGAAAAGGCAAAAAAATTAATCGATGACTTTGGTCCTGAGGTAATCAAATACTACATCATAAGCCATACGGAGACTGTAAGTGACCTACTTGAGGTAGCTCTAATACAAAAGGAGAGCGGCCTGATGGAGGGATCTGTTAGTGACAACGCAAAACTCGGTATCGTAATTGTTCCACTATTTGAAACAATCGAAGATCTCCGCAGGTCTGAAGAAATAATGCGATCGTTTTATTCTCTCGATGGGATTGCCGATTTAGTAAGGCATTCTGGAGGGCTTCAAGACATCATGCTAGGGTATTCCGATAGTAATAAGGATGGTGGAGTTTTTACGTCAAATTGGGAAGTTTATAAAGCCTCAATTAATTTAGTAAATCTTTTTCAAGAGGTCAAAGGAATAACGCTGAGACTGTTCCACGGGCGAGGGGGAACTGTGGGACGCGGTGGAGGGCCGAGTTACCAAGCTATTCTTGCTCAGCCTCCAAGCACTGTTAGAGGTCAAATCCGATTAACCGAGCAGGGCGAAATAATATCGAACAAGTACAATACACCGGAGATAGGGCGACGGAGCTTAGAAACACTTGTAGCAGCCACTTTAGAAGCTACATTGGTCCCTGAAAATGAAAATATTCAGACGAGTATCTTAACGCAGCAGAGAAAATTTCAGAACACGGTTGGTTAGCGTATAAAAAAATTATTTATGAAATGGAGGGCTTTTCGGAGTACTTTTTTTCTAGTACTCCTATTTCTGAAGTTGCGCTTTTAAATATTGGTTCAAGGCCTGCAGCTCGACCTGATTCAACAAAGGAGAGAATGAGAATCGAAAACTTAAGAGCCATTCCGTGGAGCTTTTCATGGGGTCAGAGTCGTCTCGCTTTGCCTGGATGGTTCGGTTTTGGTTCTGCTTTAGAGAACTTTGCGCTTGAATCGGTAGAACGTAATCGGAGTTTACTACTGGAAATGGCTCGTGAATGGAAGTTCTTTCAAGCTCTAATTTCAAATATCGACATGGTTATGGCGAAAGCAGATATTGGAATTGCTCGCCGTTATGCAAGATTATGTCCTGATCCAAAAGTGTCTCGCAAAGTGTTTACCAAAATTAAGGAGGAGTGGTTAAAAACAAAAGGAGCTTTGGAGTTTATAACTGGGTCGAGAGAGCATTTACTGTCCAATCCTGAGCTCGCAAAATCCATCGAAATGCGTCATCCGTATCTTGACCCCCTTAACCATTTGCAAGTCGAACTCATTCGGAGGTGGAGAAGCGGAGAGAAAAATGAACGTGTAAAAACTGGAATTCATTTGACTATTAATGGGATTGCAACGGGAATAAGGAACACTGGATAAAAGGTTAATTTAATGGCATTGCCAAAGTTTTACATAATATTGAATGCTTTCTTCTGGGGTATCGTGTGGATTCCGCTGAAGTATTTCAATGAACAAGGAGTACATCCGATTTATGCGACTTTTTTCTGTTATCTCATATTAGTTATTATTATTGTTATTTTAAAAAGGTCTTTTTTTTTTCTTTTGTTTTTTCGCGAAGTGGGTGTTTGATCGCAATTTCCTATGGAATCACAAACCTAGCTTTTAATTGGGCTATTGCAGAAGGTAATGTTATGAGAGTAGTTTTCTTGTTCTATCTTATGCCGATCTGGGCACAGATTTTTGCAATATTTTTAATTAAAGAAAAGCTAACAATAATTTCGTTTATTGGCATCTCCACAGCGACCTTTGGAGCTTTTTTAATATTAATTTACAATCAAATCAATATAAAAGAATTTTCGCCCGAAATATTTTTCAGTATAAGTAAAGAGGACTTTCTTGCGATAGTTGGAGGGATTTTTTTTGGGTTGGGAAATGTATTAGTTAGAAAAGCAATAAAAATAAAATCATTACTAAAAACTTTCGCTATTTTTTATGGAACATTTTTTGTAGCAGCCGTCTTTTTATTAGTTAATTTGATATATCCTGTATTAGGAAAATCCACTATTTTAGACGCGGTAATAATGCAATCATTTACTGATATAAAATTTTTATTAATTTTTTCCTCTTTTGTAGTAGGGCTCGGTTTAGCAAATTTTTTATTACAACTAGGGGCATCAAAACTTCCCGTTTTTATAACATCAACGTTACTCATGTTTGAAATATTAGTAGCACTGGTCTCTACAACTATTCTTCAGGAGGCTCCTTTAAGAATTAACGAATTCATCGGGGGGGGGTTGATATTAATCGCCGCGTTTTTAATGATTACCAACACCTGGAAAATATCAAAAAATTAAGGAAATCTTTCTTCTTTAACCGCTTGAATGTAATTCATTACGCACTCTTCGACAGAATTTGCGTCAGATAGGAAATCTCTGGCAAATGATAATTTATCCCCAATTCCTAGAATGTCGTAAAGAACTAAGACTTGCCCATCTACGAAGTTTCCGGAGCCGATACCCACAGTAGGAATTTTTAATACTTCAGTTATTTGCTTTGAGGTTGCTGGTTCAACTAATTCGAGAACTAATAACTCTGCTCCTGCATTTTCGAGAGAAGTGGCGGTATTGACTAGGGACTCATTTTCTTTTTCTGAACTTCCAAATTTCCTGTAGGAGCCGATCTTATGAATGGATTGCGGGAGCATCCCGAGGTGTGAGCATACAGGTATGCCTCTGGTCGTCAAAAACTCAACCGTCTCTAAAAGCCATTCTTCTCCCTCAACCTTAACCATTTGAGCCCCGGCAGCCATTAACTCAGCAGCATGGGAGAATGTTTTTTCTGGATTTTCTTGAAAGGTAGAAAACGGCATATCAACTATCACGAAGGTATCAGAAGTGCCGGCAGTAACACACTTTAAGTGATATTTTATTTCATCAAGCGAGACTGTCAGGGTTGTTTTATCCCCCTTAATAACCATACCGAGTGAATCACCAACTAAAATGCAGTCTAATTTACATCTTTCAAGAAGTGCTGCGAATGCACTGTCATAACAGGTCAGCATCGCTATCTTTTCTTTTCTATTTTTTTTTGATGTAAGTTCTTTGATGTTCATGCTGTAGCATTATTAGTATTAAGAATTCTCAGGTTCAGAGCCTCAGTTGTCAAATCATCTATGCACAGGCAAACGAATCTGGCAACAAACCCTTTCAAAAACTGCCCTTTTCTCAGTGCCAGGTACGTTGTATTTTTTTCGAATATATCATTTCCGTCTATAAGCACAAGATCATTATCTTGATTTTTATCGTATGCCATCGACGCAATTATTCCAACCCCTAATTTCTGAGAAACGTAAGCTTTTATTACATCAGCATCCAGGGCCTCGAGTACAATATTTTGCGAGAGTTTCCTTGCGAGGAACTGCATATCAATTTTTTCTCTGCCGGTGAATCCCTTATGATAGGTGATTATGGGATATTCACTGATTAAATCTAATGTAATTTTATTATTATTAAGTAACGCGTGGCTTTTTGGTACAATGATGCCATGATGCCAATCATAGAAAGGAAATGTTATAAAGCGATCATCATTTTTTAATGACTCTGTAGCAATAGCTATGTCGGCATCACCGTCGTCTAACATACTAGCTATTTCAAGCGGACTACTTTGGTGGAGAACAAACTGCACCTTTGGTGAGTTCTTAGTGTAACGTTTTATTATGTCGGGAAGAACATATCTCGCTTGAGTGTGGGTTGTAGCTAGGGTTAGTTTTCCTGTTTCTTTATCCAAAAATTCATTTTTGAGGGATTTAATTTTGCGCACACTTCCCAGGATCTCCTCTGCCAACAACAAAAGCTTGCCCCCAACTTCAGTAAATCCAAGAATTTTTTTTCCGCGTCTCTTAAATAATTCAACACCTAGTTCTCCTTCAAATTCTCTAATACTTTTACTAATAGCAGGTTGTGATATGTAGAGAGCTCTAGCCACAGAAGTGAAGTTGAAGTTTTGCCTGCTTGCCTCCGCAATTATTCGAAGCTGCTGTAGGTTCATTTATATTTTTTCAGTAAGTTCTGGCACAACGTCAAAAAGGTCACCAATAATTCCATACGTAGCAACCTGAAAAATCGGGGCCTCAGGATCTTTGTTAATTGCAACAATCACTTTAGAATCCTTCATCCCCGCGAGGTGCTGAATAGACCCTGAGAGTCCAATAGCAATATATAGATCAGGCGCTACGATTTTCCCGGTTTGTCCGACTTGATTCTCATTTGGAGCCAACCCCATATCCACTGCTGCTCGGGAAGCTCCTAATGCACCACGAAGTTTTTTTGCCAAAGGTTGAAGTATATTTTTATAATTTTCAGCGGAACCCAGACCTCTCCCGCCTGAAATTACACATTTTGCAGAAAGGAGGTCAATCGTATCTGTTAGGTTATCGCTACTATTTGAAACGATTTTTGTTACTGTATCGCAATCTTCAAAAACAATTTTTTCGCTTGTTATGGACTGTCCTGACATCGATGCAGGATTGAATTTGTTACCTCTAATAGTTAGAAATTTTCTTTTTTGTGACGTTGTAACTCTAGAATGCAGATTACCCGCGTATATAGGTCGTACGAAATCATTCTGGGAGATTATTTCAATAACATCTGTTAGTTTCTCCTCATCATGCATTCCAGCAATTCGGGGTAATAAATCTTTTCCTTGAGAAGAGCTTGACATTAAAATAGTGTCTATGTTCGAATTGGCATTCAACAAGATTGAAATTTGGTGAGCCCATACTTCTGAGATAAATTGCTTAAGTTGCTCGTGTTCTATGATGAAAACCTTATCTACGCCTTCTATAGAACGTCCATCGTTCAATATTTTTTCTAATTCATAGCCTAGAATCACTAACCAAACTTCATTTGAAAGGTTTTTCGCAGCTGTGACAACGCGAAGAGTTTCATCTTTGATTGATGATTCATATTCAGCTATAACTAATGCAGTCATTTATTAAGTACTCCAGATTTTCGCAAGCGATCTATTAATTGGTCTACGTTTTCAATTATTTCACCTTTCTCTCTCTGTTTAGGCTCATAAATTTTTGTTATTTCGGTTTTTCGGGAGAGGTCTAATCCAAGTTCTTTTACATCAATTATTTTTATTTCTTTTTTCTTAGCCTTTATTATGTTGGGCAATGAAATAAACCGTGGATTATTTAGCCTTAAATCAACGGTTGCTACACAGGGCAATACTGTTTCCAACTGCTCGACTCCGGCATCGACCTCTCTTTTTAAGAGGACCTTTTTCTCGTTCACATCAATCTCCGAGATAAATGTTGCCTGAGGCCATCCAAGAATCCCAGCAAGCATTTGGCCTGTTTGGTTACAATCGTCATCAATTGCTTGTTTGCCCATTAATATTAGGTCCGGCTGTTCAAGTTTAGCTATTTTTACCAATATCTTAGCAATCTGGAGTGGGCCTAAATCCAATTCGGTCTCAACCATGATTGATCTATCAGCTCCAAAGGCAAGAGAGGATCTAAGAATATCTTGCACTGTATTCTTACCTATACTGACCGAAATCACTGTAGTGTCCGACGTTCTCTCTTTGATTCTTACTGCCTCCTCAAGAGCAATTTCGTCAAAAGGATTTATCCCCATTTTGACATTCGCTGTGTCCACACCTTTGTTGTCCTGTGTGGGTCGAACCTGCACATTATAATCGACAACTTTTTTAATTGGGACAAGGATTTTCAACATCTAAGCTCACTATTTTTCAAATTTAAACTCTCGCATAAGTAATGTTAGTTCTAGTTATTATATTATATTGATCTGCCCGGGTTCACTAATCCGTTAAAACGACTGAAAGTTGTCTTGTTTTTAACATGAGGATCAAAAATTTCTGAAAGTATATCACTTGCTAGCATCTCTGCTAGGAGAGAAGCATATGAAAATCCTCGGGAAGCTAAGGCCGAAAAGACAAATAGATCTCGTTCCGAGTCCGGCCCGATTTTCCCCACGACAGGAAATTTATCACTTGAGGTACATCGTTCGGATCTACGATGTGTAATTTTTATTTCGCTCTCAAATTTATCAAAAATATTACGAATCCGATCAAAATTGCGTTCATTGTTCCTATTAATTAAAAATATATCCTCATTTTGAACCTTGTCGTAGGTAGAGCCCGAGTAAATTGACTGCCTTGTAATGGGTGTAACATACCCACCCTTACAAAAAATGAATTTCGGAAAAAAGTTTGTATATTCATTAGGAATCTCAAACCGGCTCAATTGTCCAAAATTTGTTTGCAGAGCTAGGTTTTTTTGCTTAATTTTATTTTCTCCTATGTCAATAGTATTTTCGCAAAGAATATCTTTTGTTTTAGAGCCGGTTGCAAGGACCACTTTATCGAAGAAAACATCTGATTCTAAACCATTAGTCTTTAGTGACAGTGAAACACCCTTTTTTAAGGAATTTATTTTTCGCACTTCTGTCCCCATGGATATACGGACATCATTTTCAAGTTTCGCGTTAACATCTTTGAGACATAGTATTGAAAATTTCCTCGGGTTTAACCAGAATCCTTGCGGATCCCATATCCCTACATCACTACTGCTGGTCTTTTCCCAATATTTAGTTAGGAGGTTTTTCTCAACTATGTAATTTTGATAGAAGGAATTTTTGTTAAAAACACTCACCCATTTTTTTTGTTCGTGGACATTCTTCGGTAAGTGCAAAAGACCTGTCGTGTGCGCAACTTTAGTTTCGAATTTTTTTTCTAAATATTTAATCCAAGCGGACATTTTGTTAATGCCTTGATAGCAAAAAGATTGGTAGTCCGTCCGGCTTGTTACAGGATTATGGACAACAACAACTGGATTCGATGAAGGATTCATTCTAAATGTCTCAAACAAATTAACCCCTCGTTCGATGAGTGTTATTTTAATATTGAGCTTTTTTATTCTGGAATCATTTATTTCTGTTATTTGATCTGCTAACGCTTTAAGGAGAGTTATTCCAGCGATTCCGGAACCGATAATTCCAACTTTTTTTGACATACTTGATTATAGTGTGGGTTAGACTGTATTTTACATCTATTAAACTAGGAAAGGTGTTAGTCATGCTAGGCTTTATTGGTGGAAGCGGTCTTTATGAAATTGAGGAAATATCTAATGTTGAGTTTGTGAAAGTATCTTCTCGTTTCGGAAATCCTTCAGACGATATTTTAGTCGGTGAAATAGACGGTAACAAAATTGCGTTTCTACCACGACACGGGAGAAAACATACGCTTAGCCCATCTGAGATTAATTACAGGGCGAATATAGATGCCTTCAAGCAAGTAGGTGTAACAGAGCTTATTTCCCTTAGTGCAGTAGGTTCATTGAAAGATAATTTACCACCAGGTACATTCGTTCTTATTGAACAATTTGTTGATAAAACCTATCTGAGAAAAAAGACTTTTTTTGAAAATGGCGTCGTAGCACATGTTTCAATGGCCGAACCAACTTGTAAACAAATGAACCGTATCGTTAAAGATTCCGGTAATCTATGTTCTGTTGAACTTGTAGGCAATGGAATTTATGTGGTTATTGAAGGTCCTCAGTTTTCTTGTAAAATAGAGTCGGAAATATATAGAACCTGGGGTTGTAATGTAATAGGTATGACGAATATGCCAGAGGCCAAGTTAGCTCGAGAGGCTGAGATTTGTTATTCGACAGTAGGAATGGTTACGGATTACGACTGTTGGCACCCCTCGCACGAGAGTGTGACGGTGGAAGTTATTATCGAGCAGATGAAAAAAAATGTCATAAATGCGAAAAAAATAATCTCGAAGATAGCTTCGGTTCATGCAACAACAGTTGAAAAGCTCAAACGCTGTTCCTGCAAAAGTGCACTAGACTATGCAATTGTTACAAAAAAAGAAGATATAAATTCATCAACGCTCGCAAATTGTTTTTTTGTTGCTGGTAGAGTGTTAGGGGAATGAGGACTAAAGGCAAAGATAAGGAAAAGTTGGAAAAAGCTGACGCCATAGTTCAGGCCTACAAAAGGCTTTATAAACTTAAGCTTAATAGGGGGGCATCAGGAAACATAAGTGTGAAAACAAAAAATGGATTTTTAATCACTCCATCTGGTGTAAGCACGGAGAGATTAAACAAAGAATATCTTGTCGAGTTGGATAATCTTGGTACGCCAATAGTGGGTTCAAATCCTTCAAGCGAATGGTGTTTACATGCTGAAATTTATAAGAGCAAGAGAGAGGTTGGGGCCGTAGTTCACACACATTCGAATTTTGCTTGTGCTCTTTCCTCGCTACATGAAGATCTACCGCCGTTCAGTTATATGGTTGCTGTCGCCGGAGGAAAAGATGTAAGATGTTGCGATTATGCTATTTTTGGCTCAAGAGAGCTGGCCAACAAAGTAGTCGAAGCTTTAAAAGGTAGGAAAGCCTGTTTGATGGCTAATCATGGTTTGGTGTGTTGTGGAGAAGATTTGACTGAAGCTATGTATCTAGCTGTTGAGCTGGAAGCCCTGTGTGAACAATATATGATTGCGCGCTCAATTGGTGAGGTCAAGGTCCTATCAGACACTGAAATGAAAATGGTGTTAGAAAAATTCGAAAATTACGGTCACATAAAGAGAAAATCTAAAGTGAAGTAAATTTATATGCTAGGACAAATCAGTCCATTCAAATTTTGGAGAAAATAATAATGTCATCTTTTAAAACCATGGAATGGGTCGACGGGTCTCTGCTGTTATTAGATCAAACTAAGTTACCGCACCGGGAAGAAATTGTAGTTTGTAGCTCTCTGGAAGACGTTTGCATGGCTATCAAAGAAATGGTTGTGAGAGGAGCACCTGCAATAGGTTGTGCTGCAGCATTTGGCTATTTATTGGGAATAAAGGCTTTATTGAAGAACCAAAAACATAAAAACATTACATACAAAAACCATTACGATATTTTGTTTGAAGGCAGAAAAACAATTTATCAGGCTTTGCACAAAACTAGGCCGACTGCAGTTAATTTAGAGTGGGCTTTAAAACAGATGGAAATAGTAAATTGGGAAGATCAAGAACTAATAAATGACTATGAAGAAAAGGTTGAAGCGAGGGCGATAAGCCTATTGCAACAGGACATAGATACAAATCTAAAAATCGGAGAAATCGGGGCGAATTTTCTAGGTAACTGCAGTTGTGTACTTACCCATTGCAATGCTGGTGGTTTGGCAACAGGTGGTTATGGCACCGCTTTAGGTGTGATACGATCGATTAAAAATAGAGGAATCGATATTGAGGTTTTTGCTACTGAGACAAGGCCGTTATTGCAAGGAGCGAGATTGACAGCATGGGAGCTAGCAAAAGATTCCATACAGGTAACACTAATAACAGACGGTATGTGTGGCGCATTAATGCGGACACGAAAAATAGATGCTGTTTTAGTCGGTGCCGACAGGATAACAGCAAATGGAGACGTTGTTAACAAAATTGGCACATACTCAATCTCCGTACTTGCGAAAGAGAGCGGCGTTCCATTTTATGCTGTTGCGCCATGGTCGACCATAGATCTACATACATCTCAGGGAGATGATGTAGAGATTGAGGAGCGTGATGTGAAAGAAGTAATGGGTTTTGGGGGTAACATATGGACTCAACAGGAATTGAAAATTTTTAATCCTGCCTTTGATGTTACGCCGGAAAAATATATTTCCGGGATCATCACGGAAAAAGGGGTTATACGAAACAGTAGAGAGTTACTAGACAGGAGTTAATAATGAGGTTTTTGAGAAATATTTTACTAATTTCTTTTTTTTTGGTCGCCGGATTTTATTTTTACATTCTTATTTTTCACAAACAACAGAAGGATTATCAATCAATAAATGTTACTGGAGCTAATTGGGGGGATCTCTCACTACTGACTGAAAAAAAAGATCAAAAGTACCTTGATGTTGATTTAGAGGGAAAAATTGTTGCATTATTCTTTGGGTATTTAGCCTGCCCAGATTTTTGTCCTAACCATTTAAGCAAGATGGTGTTGGTGAAAGAAAGGTTACCTAAAAAAATACGAGAAAAATTCGCGGTTCTATTTATTTCGGTAGATCCAGAGCGGGATACGAACGAAAATTTAAAAAAATTTGTTCGCTCATTCGATTCAACTTTTGATGGTTTTGCACCTAATGAAAAACACCTTTATCTTTTGAAGAATGAGTTTAAACTCGTCGTCAGCAAAGGCCCGAAAACCGAGTACGGAAACTATCTAGTTGATCATTATACTTATACGTACTTATACGATGAGAACGAAAATCTCAGGCTGTTAATTCCTTTTGACATGAGTATTGAGGCTATAATAAAAGATGTAAAGCGAATGGTTAATAATAAGCTGGAGCAAGGACTTGAGTAGCGGAATGTTGGATATGAATCAAGTTTAAAATTGGATCGAAAAGGATGGGCGTCTTGTTGATTAATCAAGAATGGAAGTTGTGTCGCATCTGTAAACTGACTGTGTAAAAATACTAATAATTCTATGGTGCCAAACAACATCGAAAATGAGTTTGAAAAGATAGGATTATTCGGTGGTGGTTTTGACCCTGTTCATAGAGCCCATATTAAAATAGCTAAATTGGCTGCCGACCAATTAGGATTAATTTCTGTAAGATGGATTCCTGCTGGAAATCCAGCACATAAAGAAATTACCACTCCTGCTGAACACAGACTAAACATGCTTAAAATTGCTTTAAAAAATTTAAAGGATAAGCGTATGGTAATAGATCAGAGAGAATTGAGTGCTAACCTTTCCTTTCCCTCTTATACTTGCGAGACAGTCAAATCCCTAAGGATAGACTATCCTCAAAAAAATTTTTTTTGGATTTTGGGAGAAGACCAATTGTTAAAATTTCAAGATTGGAAAAATTGGAAATGGTTGCTAACGAATTTGAATCTAGTGCTCTGTCAAAGACCAGAGTACGGAGACATGAATAAGAAAAATTTAAATTCCTTAAACAAGATGATTAAAACGTTAGAGGCTTACGGAGGTAAAATCGTTTCCCTAGATATTGTTCCTGACAGGGTTTCGTCTTCCCATGTCAGAAAGTTGCTTAGCAAAAGAAAGAACCCATTGGATTTATTAGATTGTGGTGTTTGTGAGTATGCAAAGAAAAATAATTTGTACTCGGATTAACGGGAGATAGAAATTATTTCTCTGCATTTATTAGAAAAATTAATTATTGAGGCCCTTGAGGACGTGAAGGGTCAGGATATTGTTACTATTGACACCAGTTCAAAATCAAATTTTTTCGACAAGGTAATTGTGGTTACAGGTATGTCGAATCGTCAAACACGTGCTCTGGCTAAATCGGTGATTGAAAAAGTAAAAGAAAATAATGAAAAGGTGATCGGTGTTGAAGGACTAGAGACAGGAGAATGGGTACTTATAGACTGCGGTGATATTATTTGCCACGTAATGTTACCTCCAGTGCGAGGATATTATAAGTTAGAGGAGTTATGGGGTTCATAGCTTTGCTAGTTCAATCTTCTCGCATTTTTAGGATCAACCTTCCTGTAACTTTATTTTCGAAAAGTTGTTTAGCTAGATTTAAAATATCTTTAAATTGATGTTCTGACGAAATCATATTTAGATCGTAATCACTCAAACAGTCTGCCAAAAGTGCCCATGCTTTTTCTCTTTCAGTTACGGTTCGATATACGCTATCTAAACCGAATACAGTTATGCCCCTTAAAATAAATGGGGCAACGCTAGTCGGAAAGTCCATGCCCTGCGCGTTACCGCAAGCCACAACCGCACCTCCTGCGGAGGTGCAGGCACAAATGCCTGCTAATGCCTTGCTTCCGAGAGTATCGATTCCACCTATCCATTGCTGTTTATCAAGTAATTTTGACGAATTTAGTACAGAAGTTTCTATAATGTCTCTTACGCCAAGATTTTGAAGAAATTTAAAATTCTCTTTTTTTGTGGTGGCAGCCACGACATCAAACCCTAATTTTTTCAAAAGAAGAATTGAGATAGCGCCTACACCCCCTGAAGAACCCGTAACAATAATTTTTCCCGATTTTGGTTCTAATCCAAAGTCCATTAATTTTAGTACTGCAAAACTCGCGGTCAGTCCAGCTGTTCCACACTGCATAGTATTTTTCATCGAAAACCCGGTTGGAACAGTTACCAGAAAAGACGCATCGACTGATGCTAGTTCAGCGTGCCCCCCCCAGAATTTTTCACCCATCCCAAAACCAGTCATTATTACTTCGGTTCCAGGTTCAAAATCGACAGAAATGCTTCTAACAACAGTGCCACAAAAATCAATTCCTGTAATCATCGGATAGTTTCTAATTACAGGCTTTCCGTGTAAAATTGCTAAACAATCTTTGTAATTCAACGTCGAATATTCAATTTTTACCAACACATTAGACTTGGGTAGTTGTTCCTCAGACAATTCTGTTATTTGCGGGTCTTCGTTTTCATCGCTAATAAGTAGGGCTTTAAACATTTAGCTTTTTCTAAACTGTGTAAAATCACGTAACATAGGAATCGGTTGTAAAATAGAATTCATGAATAGTAGCATAGACACGTCCTTACAGGAAGCCAGAGTATTGAACAGGAATCGACCTGTTCCATCCGAGCACGAGATTAGTAAGGCTAAAAAAGAGCTATCGGAATTAATGCGTAAAAAAAATGCACAAATAGTTTGTCATTACTACGTAGATTCGGTCATACAAGATTTCGCCATTTCTTCTGGGGGAGTGGTTGCAGATTCTTTGGAAATGGCAAGGTATGGAAGAGATTCAGAGGCTGAGGTTTTGATTGTGGCTGGGGTTAGGTTTATGGGGGAAACCGCGAAAATATTATCCCCAAACAAAAAAGTAATCATGCCAAACTTAGCGGCGACATGCTCTCTGGATTTGGGTTGTGAGATTGAGTCGTTCAAAAAGTTTTGCTTGAGTCATCCGAAAAGAACCGTGGTCGTTTACGCAAACACCAGCGCCAAAGTTAAGGCATATGCCGATTGGGTAGTTACTAGTTCTTGTGCGGTTCCAATCATAAATCATTTAAAAAAGAATCAGGAAGAAATTATTTTTGCTCCGGATATGCATCTTGGTGATTATTTAAAAAAAACTACAGGTGCAAATATTCTCAACTGGAAGGGGCACTGTGTAGTTCATGATGAATTTAAAGCTTTTGAACTCAAGGAACTAAAAACAAGGATGCCGGATGCCGAAGTGGTTATCCACCCAGAGTCCCCACCATCCGTTATTGAATTGGCTGATTTTGTAGGCTCGACTAGTCAAATGATAAGTTTTGTCGCATCAAGTACAAAGAAAAGGTTTATTATTGGTACCGATAATGGTTTGATCCACATGATGAAAAAAAGAGCTCCAGATAAGTTATTTATTGAGGCTCCGACTGCAGGCAAAGGTGCCACATGTAAAAGTTGTGCCCATTGTCCGTGGATGGAGATGAATGATCTCACAGACATGTTAAGAGCACTTCGTGACGATGAAAATGAAATACAAGTGCCACAAGAAATTGCATTTTCTGCACGAAAAAGTATCGAAAAAATGCTTGCGTTTAATCAATCAAGAGATGTTTAAAAAAATAGAAAAGCTATCTGAGGCCATAGACCGAAATGTAAGAGATGCTTTGTTCGAGGATATCGGATATGGGGATAAAGCCGAGGCTATAATTCCTTCCAGACGTATTGATGCGGAGGTTACATGTCACACTAATCAGGCTGTTTTGTCAGGACAGTTTTGGTTTGACAAATGTTTTAATTTTATAGATAAATCCGTTGTTATAGAGTGGGTGAAGAAAGACGGGAGTCTCGTTCGAAAGGGAGATAAAGTGTGTAACATTACCGGGCAGGCTAGTAGTGTTCTAGCAGGTGAGAGGTCAGCATTAAATTTCTTACAAGTTCTTTCGTCAACGTCTACAAGAACGTGGGAGTATTTGAATGTGTTGAAGGAGTCAGGTAATCAAACCTGCCTAATTGTTGATACTAGAAAAACTATCCCCGGGTTACGACTTGCTCAAAAATACGCGGTTCGTCTCGGAGGAGGCTCAAATCAAAGATTCGGACTTTGGGACTCCTTGCTAATTAAGGAAAATCATCTGTTTGCCTTAGGAGGGTTGAAGAATTTAGCTAAAATAAAATTAACGAACGAACTTCGAGATAATACAGAACCTTTTCAGATTGAAGTTGAAACTATTGAAGAATATAGGCTTGCTATGAACCTAGGTTTTAAACATATTCTTCTGGATAACTTCTCAACTATTGAGGTAGCTGAGGCGGTTGACAACAAGGTAGACGGAGTTATTTTAGAGAGTTCCGGAGGGATTAAATTAGATAATCTTCTTGAGTACATTTTGACTGGTGTTGATAGAATATCGGTTGGAGATCTTACAAAAAACATTCGATCGGTCGATTTTTCTTTGCGGTTGATCGACTACAAAATTGCGTAAAATAGTGTTTTGGAATGTCATTAGTGAGTCGAATTTACGGAGGTTTGCAAAATTTCTATCTATGTTTATTGCGAAAGACTCCAAAGTCTATACGTGGTTAAAAAGGCAAGTATATTTTCGTCTCGCAGCAAACAGAATTATATTTGATCAATTTAAAACTCTTACCTACACCGGTAAAAGGTTTTACTTTTTTAAATATCGGGAAATTATTTTAGCAATCGATTCGGGACCCTTAAATGATACTCGTGGGATTGGAAGGGTTACAAAAAATTTATTTTTAGAAGTGGACGAGAGATTAGCCATACACAGTACTGATAAGAGTTTAGAGCAATTATTATCAGTTAAAGAGTCAAAAGTTGATATTTATCTCTATCCTTCTATTCAATGGGCTGAGGAAAATAAGCTTTCAAAATCAGCTTTGATCATTTTTGATATTCTACCTATTAGTTTTCCGAATTTATTTCCTGACTCTCGTATTCGTGAGTGGAAAAAAAAATATAAGAAATTTGCAATGAAAGCAAGGGTGATAATCACTGTGAGTGAGTACAGTGCATCCGAAATTACCGAAAAAATTGGCATCTCAAAAGAGCAACTATATGTAGTCCCGTTAGGAATTGAAAATAAAATTATTTCATCCGGAAGTAATCTGCACAATAGTGTTTCTATCCCATACAAAAAATATTTTATATTTATTGGGAGTAACGATTACCATAAAAATCTTGATATCGTTATTAAGGCTTTATGCGATAGTTCTTTGACGGGATGTGGATTAGTTGTAGTAGGGGAGAATTTCACTAAGGTACAAATGAATACTTGGTCTAATATATTAAAAAACAGAATCACTTTTTGCGGGTATCTTAATGACGACAAAACTGTAAAGTTACTATCGGGGGCAGAGGCTCTTTTGTTACCTAGTTTCAGTGAAGGTTTTGGTTTTCCTCCTTTTGAAGCTGCAATCCAAAATATTCCCTCGATTTGCAGCGATAGGCCGGCTATGAATCAGGTGTTAAAAGGGGCTGCTTTGTTCGCTGACCCGACAGACGAGAGGGACTGGGTTTTTGCCATGAATAAAATTCTTAGACGAGATAGTATTATTTTTGAAAAGTTAGAGAACGCAAAAAAGTTGACCGAAAAATACAAATGGAAAAAGTTTTTGCAACGTCTTTTAACTATTTTGCAGTCATCAACAAAGTCAGATTACAGAATTAGATCTGATGACAGTAGGTAATGCATTAGCAAGCTTGGTTTGATGGTCTTTATTGAAGTGCAGTCCTCGGCTCTCTTTTCGTTTCAGAGCTGATTTCGTAATTAATTCGGCGCATATCACCAAGTTTCTGACTTCCAAAAGGTCTTTGTTCGGGTGATATTTTTGAGACAATTCTCTTACCTCCTCATTAAGCAATCTTATTCTTTTCAGTGCTTTATTAAGTCTACCTGTTGACCTGACTATTCCGACATACGAGGACATGATCGTACGAAGTTCGTTCCAGCTATTAAATATTTCTATCGCATCATCTTCACCATGAGATGGTTTCGATACTTGATATTGTCTGATTCGTTGGTTGTGGTTGAATTTTGACTCAACTATTGATTTGCTTGCTGTTAACCCAGTTACAACGCACTCAAGTAATGAATTGCTCGCAAGCCTGTTGGCTCCGTGCAGACCTGTGCAAGCTGTTTCTCCTATCGCGTAAAGGTTTTGGATAGTTGTTTGACCGTTAATTCTAGTCAAAACTCCACCACAAGAATAATGTGCTGCCGGTATTACTGGAATTCTATCTTTGGTAATATCGATACCGAGTCTTTTGCATTTTCCGTGGATGGTTGGGAAATGCTCGACAATGTAGTCTTTTTTAAGTAATTTTGCATTCAGATAAACGTGTTCGATCCCGTGTTTTTTCATCTCAAAATCAATAGATCTTGCTACGACGTCTCTAGGCGCTAACTCCTTTCTAGAGTCATATTTCGTCATAAAGCGTTCACCATTTTTGTGCTCAAGCGTTGCTCCAGCTCCCCTAAGAGCTTCAGAAATTAAAAATGAACGTTCTCCCGCATGAAATAAACATGTTGGGTGGAACTGCATAAATTCGAGATTTGCCACCTTGCATCCAGATCTCCAGGCTAAAGCAATTCCGTCCCCGGTAGCTGTAGGAGGATTGGAGGTGTATTGGTAAACTTTGCCTATACCACCAGTTGCTAAAACAACATGAGATGCTGGTATTGCGCTTACCTCGTTTGAAATAGTATTCAGAGCGTAAACGCCATAAATATTATTGTCGTGCCCTAACTTCGTTAAGTGCTGATTTTCGACTAAATCTACTACGAATGTATTCTTAAGAATAGTAATGTTTGGGTGCGTAAGAGCTTTTTTTATCAGTACGTCTAAGATTGCTCGTCCGGTTGCGTCACCCGCATGTGCAATTCTAGGCACGCTATGACCGCCTTCTAAAACTAGATGAAGTTGATTAAGTTTTTTATCCTTACTAAAAACGACGCCATGGTTTATCAACCATTCTGTAGCCTTATAACCAGATCTTGCTATGAACTCAAGAACCTCATGATCAACCAATCCATCTCCTGCCGTAATTGTGTCTTGTACGTGAGTTTTGATACTTTCCTCATCTTTCGTGAGGTGAACGATCCCACCTTGTGCCCAGGCGGTTGCTGAAATCGTTGGATCGCCTTTTGTGAGCAATTTAACCTTCTTGTATTTTGCTACCTCTAGCGCGACTGTAAGACCTGATAGTCCACAGCCAACAATTAAAACAGGGTTTTGAGAAATAGTATCTACCATGCTTGTTTACTAAAAAACACTTTTATTACCGTTGTTAGGATTATTCTTAAATCAAACCAAACAGACCAGTTTTCTATATAAAAAAGATCATGTTGAACTCTACGTCTAATGTCTTCTATATTGTTGATTTGTCCCCTTAAATCATTTACCTGTGCCCATCCAGTAATTCCGGGTTTGACTTTGTAACGACGGACATACCCTTTAACTTGCTTTTTAAAAGTCTCCTCATGATCAAGGGCATGAGGCCTAGGCCCCACTAGACTCATCCTTCCCTGTAAAACATTGATTATTTGAGGTAGCTCATCCAAAGATGTTTTTCGCAATAGTTTTCCAAATTTTGTAAATCTCTTGTCGTTTTGTTCAGCTTGCCTAGTGTCAGCATCACCATTTTTCATAAAAATCATTGTCCTAAATTTATAAATAACGAAAACCTCTCCGTCCCATCCTAGTCTTTTTTGTTTAAATATTACAGGACTTCCCGAGGAAAATAAGATTAATATCGATATGGGAATCATCAATGGTATTGCAAGTAAGAAGAAAAAAAGTCCTAGAGCAATATCTTCAAATCTCTTCAGTATTAAATTGACTCCAACCATTCTGTTAACGTTGAGATCGATAACAGGATATCCTAAAAATTCCGTCACAGAGTGATTTAATAAGGATAAATCAAATACATCTGGAATAAGTCGTACAGAAACATTTTTTAACGAGCAAATATTCACAATTTCCTCAACATCACTATTTGCTCTAAGTGGGAGGGTTAACCAAACTTCACAAACCTCCTCGTTTTCTAATGCCTTCGTGAATTTCCGTGTTCCACCCAAGATTTTTGTGTAATTTATCTTTTTACCCCACAGAGATTCGTCGTTGTCGAATAAACTCAAAACCTGATAACCACTTTCCGGACTTTTTCGAATCTGTTCGATAAGGGATTTTCCTAAGTTTCCGGCACCAAAAACAATAATTTTTTTTTGATTGATTCCCTTTTTCCGTAATTGTCGTACCGCAGTATAAACACAAGCCCTTATTGTTATGATCAGTAGTAAACTCAGAAACAGCCAAAGAAAAAATGGAAAAGGAGGTATCAATAACTGCATGCTTAACATTAACCATACACCTGTAATTGCTACTCCAGAAAGAATATAGGATAAAACTAGTCTACTGAATTGATCAGAGTAAGGCCTGCCGCGCCAGCTTCGATAAAGTTGGCCTTCTCTGAAAATTATGAAACAGAAAAGAACTTTTATCAGTACCAGAAGCGGAAGATATTTTGTTCCTTCAACTGTCATGTCAAATAATTGATAGATCATGTAAGCGCAAAAAGCAATTGAGCAGGCGTCTACTACTTTGCTTACAACCTCGACAGTGCCAGCGTATTCCTTGGTGAGAAATCTTGAATTTTGATGTAACAATTTATGATGTAAGGCTGTTAATTTGTTCTAACATTTTATATCTAAAACTTTCTGCAGAAAACTTTTTTGCGTTTTTTATGCAATCCGCTTTTCTAAATTCGATTTTTAAAAACTCTATTATTTTTTCAATTAAGTAATCCTCAGATTGTTTTAGAAAAAAAATACCTGTGGGGTTATCGGTTAGTTTTACATCTAAAACAGTTTCTCTAGCGCCACCTTCTCCAAATGCGATAACTGGAATTCCACATGCCTGAGCCTCTACCGATGATATCCCAAAGTCCTCTCTTGAGGCCTGGACGAATCCCTTCGCGCCTTTCAAAATATTAAATTTTTCTCGATTACTGGCTTCACCAATAAATCTAATATTGTTTTTTGCGATCTTTTTTAATCGAGGTAATTCAGGACCACTACCAACAATAATAAGGTTTTTTTCGGGTAATTTATTGAATGCTTTAACGATAAGATCCACCCGTTTATAAGCTACGAGTCTGCAAATCGAAACGAAAGCTCCATGATTTTCAAAATTATCCCCACGGATGATTTCAACAGGAGGATAAATAACTTTAGAGTCCCGTCCCCAGTATTTTTTTATTCTATTTTGCACGAACTTACTATTTGCAATAATTTTATCTGGTTTCTGACCCGCACGAATATCCCATTCTCTGAGTTTTCGAATTTGAGTTTTAACGATCGGCCGTATTAAATTAAGGTAACGTTCTTGAGAGAGGTAATCTTGTTCCATATCCCACGCCCAGCGCATCGGGGTATGTACATATGCGAGATGTTTTGTTGTAGTTACGTTTCTCTCTAAACCATGACAAAAAGCCCAGGAACTACTGACAATCAGGTCGTATTTTTTAAAATCGAATTTTTCTACTTGAGTAGGCATAAGATTAGCGAGATATTTATAGTTTTTTTTTATGAAGGGAATCTTTTGTAGTGAGCTTGTATAAATATTAGCAATGTTGCCACGATTAAAAATTGGGTTTTGAGTATCACCAATAATGCAAAACAAATCTAATCGATTAAACAGCCGTAAGATATTATCAAGTACTGTCTCCGCGCCAGCGTAGGTTACCAACCAATCGTGTGCGATAGCGACTTTACGAGTTGGTCTTTGCATTAAACTGGGTTTTGTATGCGGTTATCATATGCTCTATTGTTTCGTTAATTGACGGACGATGCAATTGGACCCCATTTTGATTTAAAATTTCTGAAGTTTTTGTTGGATCACCAAAAATGATATTTTGTTCATCAGGCCTGAGAAATTTCACATCAGTCACAATTTTTGGAAAATGCTCCGTTTTTTCAGAAATGAGGCTTAGAATCTCACTAGCTTTATGAGCCTCCCCTGAACAAATATTGTAATCTCCTGAAGGAGCATTTACCTGGACAAGGCTTCGTACAACTGCAGCTGTCCAGCGTACATCATTAAATTCTCTTTGTATCTCAATATTACCTAAGCGAATGACAGGCTTTTTCTTCATATGAGCGTCAAAAATTTTCGGGGTAAAGAAATTTTTTTTTTGTCCCATTCCTATGGAATTAAAAAGGCGTAGCGACACAATTATGTTTCGCGAGGCTGTATTTTTGCAGATAAATTCCATAGCAAGCTTACTAGCAGCGTAATGACTCTTAGGGTTAAAAAGAAAGGTTTCTGATATGGGGTTGTTGGAACTTGCATAGATGTGGCATGTGCTAGCTATGAATATTCTTTTACTTTCGAAATTTTTTTCGATAGCGGAAATTAGATTTTGGCTGCCGATGACATTTGTTTCGTAAATTAAGGAAGGGGTGTGACTTGTAACATGACTGAGCCCTGCTAAATGTACCACAACGTCAAAATCTATATTCTCAATTTCTTTGCGTAGGGTCAGCTCGTCTAAGATATTACTTTTTAATGAAACTACTTTGTATTCGAAATTACCTAGCTCACTAAGCAGATGCTTCCCAATAAAACCATTTCCACCAGTTAGAAGAATTTTCATTTAATTGACTGTCCAATTGATTGTAAATCGTATTCCACCATGACCTTTGCAAGTTCCTGAATCGAGGTCCTCGCTTTCCAGTTCAACTCGTTATTTGCTTTCGTCGAATTACCCAAAAGAACGTCCACTTCCGCGGGTCTATACAATTTTTTGTCAATGCGGATGATGGTGTCTCCTGTTTGGGTGTCTATGCCTACTTCATTCTCTTTTGCCCCCTGAAATTTGATTTCAATACCGGCCTCTTTGAAAGCCAGCTTAGCAAAATTTCGAATTGTTTCATTTTTACCGGTAGCTAATACATAATTTTCCGGTTTTTCAGCTTGCAACATTTTCCACATGCCCTCAACATAATCCGCAGCATAACCCCAGTCTCTCCTAGCATTTAGATTACCGAGAAAAAGTGTAGTTTGGATTCCATGTTTTATCCGAGCAACGGCTGATGTAATTTTTTTTGTTACAAACTCCTCTCCTCTCAGTGGGCTTTCGTGGTTGAATAATATGCCGCAAGCTGCAAAAACTCCATAGCTTTCCCGGTAATTGACCGTAATCCAGTGAGCATAAAGTTTAGAAACAGCATAGGGGCTCCGTGGGTAAAAAGGAGTATTTTCATCCTGGCTCGAGCTTTGAATCAAGCCATACATTTCCGATGTACTTGCCTGGTAGAAACGAATATTTTTGTCCATAATCCTTATTGCTTCAAGAAAGTAAAGTGGTCCGAGGCTGTTAATATTCGCAGTTAATACCGGATTTTCAAAGCTTGAGGTTACAAAACTTTGAGCCGCAAGATTATATATTTCGTGGGGTTTGTGTTTTCTTACAACGTTGGACACAGCTACGGGGTCTGTGATGTCAAGATCAACTAACTCTAAACAATTGTTTTCATAAATCATCAATTCTTGCAATCTCCAAAAATTTAGTGTGCTTGAACGCCGATAGCAACCGACTATTCGATAATTTCTATCCAGGAGAAATTTTGCGAGGTAAGCTCCGTCTTGCCCTGTTATACCAGTTATGAGTGCAATCTTTTTCAATTCTTCTTTCCTAAAAGTTGAGTAATTGGTTTCCACTAGCTACTATGTTAAACAAAAATGAATATTCCACTAATAATAAACCTAACATTGCAGGATTTTAGAGATCGTTATGCTGGTTCGATCTTCGGAGTTGTTTGGGCTTTAATCGGCCCTCTGGTGATGATAGGGGTCTATTTGATTGTTTTTACCGAGATAATGGGGTCAAGGTTAGCGGGTACCTCGAACCTCTCAAGTTTTAGTATATTTTTGATTTCGGGACTTTTACCATGGTTGACTTTCACGAGTACTGTGATGAGGACCTCCTCAAGTTTTATAGATAAAAAACCAATAATAACTAAAATACGGGTAGACTTGAGCCTTTTTCTTTGTCACATCTCGTTGTCTGAGTTTATTACACTTTTGGTGTCTGTCGGGATTTTTACAGCAATTTACGTTCATTTATTAAATGAAAAAATTTCTATTTATCTATTAATTAACCTTTTTTGTCTTTTGTTAGTGCAGCAGATTTTTGCTTATGCCATTGGTGTAATTTTTGGAGTTGTAAATGTTTTTTACAGAGATGTTAGAGAATTTTTATCCATTTTTTTGAACATTTGGTTTTGGATGACGCCTATAGTATGGGTTCCTTCAATTGCGCCTCAGTGGCTACAGAGCTTACAAAGTGATGTCAATCCATACTTTTGGTTTCTTGAAGAATATAGAGGAATATTTCTCCATGCGAATGTATCTCAGTTAGACAAATTTTTATTTTTAATGGTCATCTCTTTTGTTGTTTTTACAGCGAGTATTTTTTTTGTTAAGAGTTTGGAAAAGGAAATTCGAGATCATCTTTGATTTTAGAAAGTGTTATTTTGTTAACAGTTGAGAATTTAAACAAGAACTTTAAACTTTATAAAAAGCCGTCAGATAGGCTTTTTGAACTCTTCTTACGCAAAAAAAAACATATTGTATATTCCGCAATCTCCAGCTTAAGCTTCGAATTACAGCAGGGAGAATCATTAGGGGTCATTGGTCCGAATGGCGCTGGCAAATCCACTTTGATGAAATTATTAACAGGACTGTTGATTTCAGATAGCGGAAAAATATTTATCGACGGCAAAATTACAGGCCTTATTGAACTCGGTACTGGATTTAATCCGGAACTAACCGGAGAGGTGAACATTAGAAATAACGCATTATTATTGGGGATGAATGATACCGAAATTTCCAATCGCTTCGATGCGATTGCAGAGTTCGCAGAAATCGGGAACTATTTGAATAAGCCACTTAAGGTTTATTCTTCCGGAATGGTAATGCGATTAGCCTTTGCGGTTGCAATTCATTCTGATCCAAAATGTTTTTTAATTGATGAGGCGCTAGCTGTTGGCGATGCCTACTTTCAGCAAAAATGTACGCGAAAAATAATGAGTTTTAAAGAAAATGGCGGTAGCCTGATCTTAGTATCCCATGATATGAATGCAATAAAGCTTCTTTGTGACAAAGTTCTTTTACTAAATGAAGGAAAATGTTTGGAATTAGGGGAACCCGAATCGACGGTAAATTCTTACAATAGACTTTTAGCTGGATTTAAAAACTCGGGCAATGAACTTTCTCAACAGTCTAAAGAACCGGGGTATGGAACATTACGTGCATCGATTGAGGATTTTTCTTTCAATGGTATCAAAGCCGAAAATTATATTTTTAAGTCGGGAGAAAAAGTAAGCCTAAAACTAAAGATTCGCTGTGACTTTGATTTAAATGATTTGGTTGTCGGATTTTTAATTAGAGATCGTTTTGGCCAAGACGTTTTCGGAACCAATACCCTGCTTCATGGCTGTCTTATTAAAGTTTCTGCAGGAGATCTTTTGGATATACTCTGGGACTTTAATCTTAATCTCGGATTGGGGAAATATACTCTCACAGTTGCGTTACATTTAGGACCAGATCACACAGTCGAGTGTTTACATTGGGCAGATGCAATTTGCTCATTTGATATCTCAGAGTTCGACGGTAGTAAATTTATTGGAATATGCAGTTTGAAACCAACGTTGGTAATAAATAAATAAAAAATCTTGCGAGAGAAAGAAATGGACGAAAAATTTTATTTGCGCTTTGAGGATCTTCATCGCGGAGACACGAAAAGGTTGCTTGACAAGTTTCAAGTGTATGAGCCAGTTATTTCCCTGATTTGCCAGGAAACGGATGATGCAAAATTTTTGGACTTAGGATGCGGAAAAGGCGAATTCTTAAGTTTTATATCCGCTTGCGGAGGGGATACAATCGGCGTCGAGAAAAACTCTGTTAATCGAAACTCAATAAAAAAAAATGACAAAATTATTTTTGAACACGACGATGCCTTATCGTGGTTAAAAAGTCAAAAGGATGCCTCTTTTGATTTTGTAAGCGCGATGCATGTTATTGAACATCTAGATTTTCCATATCTCTATGAATTAGTTGGAGAAATAAAGAGAGTGCTAAAAAAAGAGGGTATTATGCTTTTTGAAACACCAAACCCGGATAATCTAACTGTGGCTACCAAAAACTTTTACACGGACCCAACACACTTGAGGTTAGTGCCAGTAAACTTAGCAAGTTTCATAATCCAAGACCATGGATTTTCTAGGGCTTATTCATGGGGGGTTAATGAATCGCCCAATATCGGGAAATCCCCATGTCTAAATGATGTTTTGGGCGGGGCTAGTCCAGATTATGCAATATTTGGCCTGGTCACCAGAAGTGCCTTTGAAGGTAAATTAGATAAAATCTTACAACTTTCTAGAGGTCGTTCAACGAAACAGATATGTGATTTATTTGAGCAAAGATATCAAAATGACTATTCAATAGTACTTGAAGAGTTGAAAAAGATCGAATGTAAAATTGTGGAACAGAACTGTTACTATAGAGATCAAATTTTTGAATCAAATAGAGAATTAAATAAAGAAATAATCCGTTTGAGGCATACGCTGGAGAGTGAGTTAAATAGTATTTATCAGAGTAAATCATGGCGGGTTACTGCTCCTTTGAGAGTCCTTGCGAAATTTTTGAGAGGTGCAACAAAAATAATACTTAATGCGTTGGTCAGCTTTAAAAACAACTCAAAGCGCGATTTTTTCACCATATACTCACACAAGTTTCGAAGATTTTTCGAGAATTTATTAAGTGACTCTGATGGGAAAAATTGGAATCATATAAACTCGAAAAAAGGAGCTTTCTTTGACAAATATAAACGGATACTTGACAAAGCGGTAAGAAAAAAGAAATAAATTGAGAGTTTTAGTTGATTTGCAGGGCGCCCAGGGGTTCGGCGCGGGTAGGGGTATTGGTCGATATACCCTCGAGTTATCCCGCGCGTTGTTTGCGTTGAATCAAGCTAATTTAGAGTTATTTTTCCTGATAAATTTTTCTGTTCAAGAGAATTTAGAAAATACGATTGATTATCTAAAAGAGTTCTGTCCTCGAGGGAATATGAAAGGTTTTTTTGTACCCGACTCGGGGGATTTCGAGACTCGTTCGTGGAGGCAACAGGCAAAATTAATTCGAAGTGTGAAGATCAAAGAAGTCAATCCGGACGCGATTATTCTTACGAGCTTATTTGAGCCATTAGGAAGTAGGGTTTTGTCTGAGATTGATGAGTTTAAGTGTTACCAGATTGTTATTTTGTATGATTTGATCCCATATGAGGATCCAGAAACATACTTGACGAGAGAGAAAGATCGAAAAAATTATAAAAGGTCAATTCACCAGTTACTAAAAAGTGATTTGATTCTTTCTATTTCAAACTACACAACAAACATTTTTTTGAAAAATTTTTGTGAAAGATTCACCGCTCCGGTGGTGACTATAGGTGCAGCAACTGAAAAAAAAATATCTCCTGGCAACGTGTTAAAGGAATGTCAATTTGACGCACTAGGAAAATTTGGGATAGAAAAAGAGTTCATACTTACTATTTCCGGGCAAGATAAACGCAAGAATCTAAAAACTCTCTTGCTCGCATTTTCAAGCCTTCCTTATTCGGAGAGGAAAAGAATACAGCTTGTAGTTGTTTGCGACATGGAAAGTTCCGTCATAAATTCTTTTGAGGATAAGTTTGCTTTCAACTCGGAAATACAGAACGAAGTTATTTTTACCGGTCCTGTTAAGGAGGATGATCTCGATCTTTTATATTCAAACTGTAAGTTATTTGTTTTCCCCTCTACGATGGAGGGTTTTGGTCTACCTGTTTTAGAAGCAATGTCATTTGGTTGTCCTTGTGTTGTTTCGAATTCTACGAGCTTACCCGAATTAGTCGGAGACGCAGCTGTCAAATTTGATGCCAATAATGTTCCTGAACTAAAAAGAAAAATCTCTGAATTAATTTTTGACACATCTAAACTAAATACTCTATCTAAGCTGAGTGTGGAAAAAAGTAAACAGTATGATTGGTCAGATGTAGCAGAAAAGGCTGCGCGTGCTATTCGTAGTCTGAAGTCTAAGAAAAAAAGATATTTTTTCACCTCACAGGGTCAAAGAGAGGGGTTGAAGGCTAAAAAGAAATTAGCTTATATTTCTCCTTTTCCTCCCGAAAAAACAGGTATTTCAAAATATAGTTCTGACCTGATACCTTACTTGTCAAAATTTTATGATATTCACTGCGTTGCAATTTCAAATTACCCAACTAGTCTGGCTAATATTCACAACCGATATTTTAATGTAATCAGTAAGACCCAGTTTAAAGAAAAATTTCTTGAGTATGAAAGGGTTCTGTATCACTTCGGAAACTCTGAGTTTCACTTGCCCTATTTTGAGCTTTTGGAAAACTACCCAGGCGTTGTTGTATTACATGAAGTATTTTTAGATGGTTTATGCGCTCTAAGAGACGATCATTTCCAGATGCTATTTGACTCACATGGAGCATCGAGCACTTACGCGCTTTTTTCCCAAAAATTTGCCCAAAGAAACAGTTTAACTAGGTACCCTTGTAGTCTTGAGGTAGTGGACCAATCGCTTGGTTTGATTGTTCACTCAAAATTCGCAAAGCGGTTGCTCACAACCTGGTACGGTAGTGAAATTTCGCGGAAGTGTAAGCTTGTTCCCTTTTTGAAAGAAAATAAGCCCTTAAATACGGAAATACGAGAGAGTGAGTTCTACAA
>MDTD01011399.1_pt1 | contig 33298 bp, 28 predicted proteins | sample 811221 | NCBI WGS metagenome assembly MDTD01 (sample SAMN05326646, study PRJNA326480) | marine metagenome | isolation source: seawater | place: Pacific Ocean: South West | collected 2011
AGAGAAGATCCTACAACCACAAAATCATATTTATTTCAAGGAGCTCAAAATAGGCAACAACAGGGTATTCCAGTACCTCTTGGATATGGAAGATTGAAAATTGGTTCTGCGGTTGTTAGTACTTCAAAAAAATCTTTCAATTTAAATGGAGACGAAACTAGTTCAACTGCCACGGAAAATATGAAAGCAAAAAAGGTTATGCAATCATTTTCTGAGTTTAAGGTTTTAGAGCTTTTATCTGAAGGCCCTATTGAGGGTTTTTGTAATGCGAATGGTGCTTTAACATCAGAGCTAAGAGAGTCTATATTTTTTGATGATACTCCTGTAAAAAATACCACAATTGGAAAGATCACAGATGCTGGTGTGAAAAATACAGATGTCCTTGGAACATTTAATTTTATTTTAAATGAAAGAGGCGTTCTCCCCAAAGCTAAAAATGGGGAAATTGGAGAAAAAATTCCATTTGGCAAACCAGAAATTACATTTGATAAACGTGTAAGATTAATCGGACCTGGACCTTATACTGGAATTGGAACTGGGGCAGGCGATCCCAGGCCAAAGCAAAGCCATTATGGTAGCATGACTGAAGAGTTCTTTGAAGATCTTGAAGAGTGGAGAAAAAACAAAGAAGAGGCTAAGCAAGACGCTCTTAGAAATTTACCAACTTCCTCAAATACACTAATTACTGAGGATGTTTCAGACTATATTGATGGGCCTCATATTCAAACATTTGATGCGGCACAGCTGTTAAGTGCAGCTGTACAATCTCACTCGATTAGAAGTAATAATGCCAGGAAAATTAGAATCGCTTTTCAGGCGAGAGGGCAAATTCAGAATGATCAGGGAGGGAATGGGCCAGTTACTCAAAAATTTGCAATTAGATTAAATTACGGAAACAGAATGTATTTTATTGGTGGAACAGATAAAAATTTTAATGCATCGATAGGAAACCTTTCATCTTATATTGGGGCATCTTTTAAGGAGGCGGAAAACTTTTTAACAGTAGAAAATGGAGCCCAAGGAAATCCTATTTTCGCAATAAATGGATTGGCTACGGATCCATTTGAATTCGATATAGAGTTCGAACTTCCAAAAGATTTGAGAGACTATGAAAAATATGTAAATGACCACGATGATTTATTGAAAGCATTTAATGAATATGTTGATAATGGAAGAATTGGAGCGGCGGGCGGATTTCAAGAGGGTTTGGATAACATGTCAAAACCTGACTGGGGAAGAGTTCATTGGCAAAAGCATGGTCAATCTGGGACTCACACCGAGCCTAGAATATTAAGCACAGAAAAGCTTAATCCAGTTATTCAAATAATAAAACTAACAAGAGAGCTTGATCCTAGCATTAAAGGAAACGATCCACCAGGGCCACCGTATTATCACAGTGGTGGTGCAAATATGGTTAAAGAGTTAACTCTTCAATCTATTACTGAAATACTAGGCGATGACTTTACATATCCACATAGTGCGATGATGGAAGTTTTATATGATAGTAAAAATTTTGGAAGTGTGCCAAGAAGATCATATCATTGTAAATTAAAAAAAGTATTAATTCCATCAAATTATGACCCAGTTTCAAGAAAATATGTTGGTCCATGGGATGGTTTATTTAAAGGCCAAGATTCTGAGCTTGATACAATTTATTCTATTTCAGATCGTTTTAAGTTTTGGACAGACAATCCAGCTTGGATATTTTATGATTTAATAACTAACACGAGATTTGGGCTTGGAAAATATGGAGTTACTGAAGATTTTGTTGACAAATGGTCTCTTTATAAGGTATCGAGGTATTGCGATGAGCTTGTAGAAACTGGATACCCTGATGATCAACTTGGAAACGGTCAGGCCAGAGAATTTTTTACAACAAACAATAAATCTGTTTTGACTGGTAATCTTACGTCTGGAGAAGCGCCTACCTTTAATTCAGCTTTTAAAGCAAATTTTATTAGGGAGTCTGGGTTTGAGGTGGAGTTTCCTAATCTGAACACAGATTTATTTAAAGAAAGATTTGGTAGCGGGGGCAGCTTTAAAGGTATAAAGGTTGCATTTTTTATGTCAGATAAAACAATTGAAGAAAGAGTCATAGTGTCTAGTGATCCTTCAACAAAAACAATTATTTTAAAAGGCCCTAGTTTTGAGAGTCATCCGACAACTGTTATAACTGAAAATTCAAGCGGAGAAATATTAAAAACCACCAGCTCTAATGTGTCTGATTCAAAAACTGGTGCTATATCGCAAATAAGACATCCTTTGGTTGAGCCCAGATTTAGTGCAAATATATATATTACAGACAGGATGGAGGCAATAGATTTGATAAATCAAATGGCTGCCATATTTAGGTCGATGATAGTATATTTTGATGGAAAAATAAGCACTGTTCAAGATTCTATAAAAAATACTGTTGCAATATTTAATAATTCTAACGTTGCACCAGAAGGTTTTACTTATGTAGGAACTGTAAAAAACAAAAAATTTAGCGCAGTTGTTGTCAGATACAATGATAAAGATGATAATTTTAAATCTTCAGTAGTATATGAAGAAGATCAAGAGGCTATGCAAAAATTTGGATATGTTGAAGAAGAGATAATGGCTTGGGGTACGACATCTAAGGCTCAAGCTGTTAGATTGGCAAAGTGGGCATTATTTACCTCTCAAAGAGAGACCGAATCAGTCAATTTTGAAACTGGACAAGAGGCAAGTTTTTTATTTCCTGGGGCGGTATTTGAAGTTTCTGATGAAAAAAGGTCTGGTAAAAATAATAGTGGTAGACTTCTTGGAACTTTTGTAGATGAAGAATATACAACTCAACCTTATGTATTGTTGGATAAAATTATTAAGGATGCGCCCGTAGGAATGGTTGAAATAACTATGGCTGCTGGTCTTTCTAGGTCAACTTTGCAAGAGTTGAATGACTTGGCAAAATATGATCGAGATGGTGATGATCAAATTGCTAGAGTAGATGGAAATCACACACCTCAACTTATAAAATTTCAAGGTGTGGTAAAAAGCTCTCAAGAGCATAAGGCTGATTCTCCTCAAAACCAAGAATCTATAGTCGGAGACTTAAGGGTTAAATTTGAAATTTCTGTAGATATTGAAAGTAATCGGTTTAACCAATTTAATCATCCTTTCGAGGAGGGTGATTTGGTTACTTTTGTGTCTGAAGGTTCTCCTCCAGCTCCTCTTAGTGAATATATTAGTTATTATATAGTAGATCCTGAACCACATTCTTTTAAGGTTTCATATGGCACCCTGCTGAACCCAATTAATATAACTGATACTGGATTAAATGAACATGGCTCTGCTGGTGGAGTACATTATATATCTCCCGTTGATATTGAATCAACCAGAAAAGAATTAAGAAAAGTTGGTATTGGTGCACCTTGGATTATGAAGGGTATTTTTGCGATAAAATCTCCAGGCAGGATGAGTTTGACTCAATTACAAAATCTTGAGGTCGAAACTATCGCATCTGAGGGAGAACTTTCTGGAGTTGGTTGGTATAAAACCACTTGGCTTGGTGATATATATATTCCAGATGATAGGGGTTGGATATATAGTGTTGGTCTTGGGTTTGTATATTTGGGCAATGTCATGGATGGCGTTATAGGTGGAAGTTACTGGTTTTTTATTCCTGGAGCGGGTTGGATTTGGACCAACAATTCTTTAAAAAAGACATATTGGTATGTGTATGGTCATGATGATGATCAAGGCGGTCCAGCAACGGGCAGTTCTGCTGGATGGGTTTATCTTGAGCAAGGTGAAGACAAAAATGGAGCTTATGTTGGACCGATAAATGGATTTGCTTATGATGATAATTTTGCAGCTTATTCAGTGGGTCAAGAATATACTCTTGGCGTCGGAACTTCTCAAGACCTTTCAAAATCTCCAGATGGAGTCAAGACTGTATTGGGTAGCAATGGAAATTTCACAAGAGGAGCTCTTAAAAAGGTGCTAAAGACTCAAAACTCCCCAAAAGGCGTTTGGTTTAGATGGAATGAGCTAACTGCTTCTCAAAATTATGTTCCAATTGCGCCTTCTGTTACTGGCACTGCAAAACCCTCAAGCACAGAGTTTTCTCACAATTCATCTATTAAGAATATTGACATCACCGATATAACTTTTAACACAAGCACAAAACAAGGATCAACCCAGATTCTTGTACATTCTTCAGATAATAATTCTCTAAATGAAAGAGATTTTTTGATAATTAGTGGATTTAATTCTAGTAATTCAACGTTAAATAATCTTTTAAATAAAAAACATAATGTGATTAAATTGAGTGGTACGCTTTTTGAAATTATAAATTCTTCAGATATAGCATTAAATTCAACTTACAAAACTGCAGTTGACGCAGTTACTGGATCTAATTTTGGAAAATTTACTAGGGCTGTTGCTCCAGTTAATCCAACAGATAGGCAAGTAAAGTCTCAACTTTTTAGATGTGTATCTGTTTCTGAAAGTAAAGATAACCTGTATGAGGTTACAGGAATAGAATATGACTCAACAAAATTTGACGCAGTTGATAAAAATAATATAATAAAGAAACCCGCATTTCCAATTCCGCCGCAAGAAGATATGAGTCTACCAGACCCTCCAACAAAAATATTTTTAACAGACCTTAGCCCGAAATGAAAGATACAGTATTAGGATTACAGTTTGATGTAAATGACCTTGATGCAAAATACGAGGTTGTTGGAACATCAGATAATTATTCTTTTCAATATAATCTCGGAAAGGGTAGCGATTTAGTTACAGAGGTTGGTGATCAGGCCCAAAGGGCGATATCTCTGAATGGTAACTATGGTGATTTTACCGTAAGAGTTTTTGCTGTTAGTGATATTGGGGTTAGGTCTGAGTTTGTGGAAAGTGGAATAAGGATAAATCCTGGTGATTTTGAAGATACTTTTAAGTTTGCAAGTATAAATGTTTCAAATTTACCTCCAAATCCAAAGATAGGCAGTACAGTTTTATCTATACCAAGCGGAGAAAATAATATTCTGCATGTCGAATCTGAATTTGCAGAAAGGTCTCCAGTAATTAAATGGAGTTTAGAGCCTCCAATTGGTCATGCTTTAGAGGGGCAGGCGGTTTCTACTGAGTTGATTGGAGACTCATTATTTGATAAGTTTAGTATTTCTATTAAAACTGGAGAAGACGCTGGGGCCGAAGCAATTGAGCTAACTGATGCACAGGTTAATCAAAGTTTTGGTTTACAAAATATATTAAATTCTGCTGATGTATCCAGTGTGTTGTCAAATTATAGTGGATTTTCTTTTGAGTTTACCGACGCAATATTTAAGGAATTCGAGGATAAAAGAAATTTTGTTTTAGAGGTGGTGGCTCATGATTTTTTTGGGAGAACATCTACTGGTATACTTTCTGGCACAAACCATGATCCGTTAATTAGTCTAACTAATAACTTGGATGGCTCTGAAATGAGTTTTGCATGGAGAAGTGATGATACTGATCCAAAGAATGTTGTGATATATGCTATGTCATATGATTCAAACTCTCAGCCAATTAATCCAAAAAATATATTTGAAAGTGCAGAATATTATAGTCAAGTTAAAAATGCTCAAGACTGGGCTAAGCACATAAATTATGCATCTGGAATTTATGCAAAACATAAGACAAAATCATATAAATGTATATCTGGATATATTTACTCTGATTTTTTTCAACAAAGATCTGATTTAGAACCTCAATCTAATAATGATGTTTGGGAAGAAATTGACTCCGTATCTCATTTTTCTTTCGAAGAAATAGTTACAGATCAAAATAATTATGCGCACCCTCAAATTTTTGGAAAATGTTACTCTTACGCATTTAGGCCATCGGATGCTTTTGCAACTGGCCATATTTTTAATCTTACAGAAAGTGGATTGTTTAGAGATCAGGATTTGGCTGAGTTTAAGTCTTCAATAGAAATTTCAAGCTTAAGCTTTAGGGAAAGAGAAGACGATTTAATATTTGACTGGGAAATAGTCGATCAAGATGGCAGTCATGTTAATATATCTAACTTTCAGTTTTTGGGTGATCAATTTGAAAATAAAACTCTGCAGGGTTTAAGTGGCTCTCTTTTTGATGCAGATTCTGAAGAGTTTCTAACTGGTATATTTGAGGGTTCAAACGTAAACTCTTACGAATTTACAAGGGAAATTAATAATGCTTTGTATGAAACTGGTGGATGGATTGATGCTGCTGAATGGAATCGTCAAGAAGCAACTCTTTATACAGAGGGATCTATACTTTTTGATAAAGCTAAAAATTCTAAAGATAAATTTAGAGCTGTTAGTGGTCTTGATACTTTTGCTGGTTCAAAAAGAACGTATAGAAAACCTCCAGAAAGTCAAATTCCAGTTAAACCAGTTCATGATTTTTGGTCAGTAACTGGAGAATATTCAGAAGGGGATGTTGTTGATTTTCAAAATTCTTTATATATAGCTAATGCATTTGTACAAAATAGCTCTGCGGCAAGTGGGACTTATAGCGAAAATATAGACTACCCAACTGGGGTTACAGTTATGGCCCCAAGAGATACAGATGTCAATGTATTTAATGTTACTGGTCAATACAGTCCTGGAGAGAAGGTGCTTTGGAGAGGAACTGTATATCAAGCCAAGGTTGATTTTCCTTCTCGAACAGATGTAATTCCAGGAACTGGAACGCATTTTGATAGAAAAACTGGGTTTTATCCAAATAGTTTACCTGGGTCAAATAGCTGGGAATATGTGTCACCTTTAAGCGCTTTAGATAATTTTGGTTTATATTTATGTATTGCTCCTAATGGACCATCTCATGATCCTCATCAGGGTGATGGAGTTGCACCCTTTGTCTCTAGGAGAGGTTTGGGTTCAAATCCTCAAGATTATCCATATTCTGCATCTGGATTGCTCCCATCTACTGGAGTTGGTCATTGGAAGTTATTAGAGCCTGATACTGCAACTGGTTGGGGATTACACGTTACTGGATATAATAAGTCTCTCCCATGGTCTATTGGATCTAATTTTTTTAGTGGAGATATAGTATCTTTTGATAATGATCTTTGGAGTGGAATTAGAGATAGTGGCCCATCAGCTGGTGGGCCTCAGGAGCCTGTAAGAGGCGCAGATCCTAATCAAAATACTACATATTGGACTGAAAGTGGAACTTTTGATTTTAACGACGGCTCAAATGACATCACTCTTGATTATGAGGTAGGAGACTCTATTTACTATAATCAAATAGTATTTAGGGCAAATATTACAAATCCAACTGGTGCGCCAGCAGAAAATAATATAGAGGGGCAATGGATTTCTGAGGGGATCGATACAAGTTGGTCTCCAGTTTGGGAGAAGGTTGTTCATGACTCTCAATATATATTTGGACATCCAGGAATCCCAGAAAGCGGTAAAAGAAAAATTGGGATTGACGTCGGTATAGTAGACTCTGATGAAAAAATAATTTCTAGAAAAAAAATAATTGGTAATAATCCTCCACCTATTATATTACAGAATGGTTTTAATGTTGATAGTTTAAGTCAAACAGAAAGCGTTACTTTCGATTTTAGATATGCTTTTGGTAGAAACGAAAAAACGTCAAAGGTTGAACTTTATAGATCTTCAACGCCTGATTTTAGCATAACTGGAGAAGATGGTCTACCTGGATCAGGATCGCCTAATTTTGTTAAGTCTGTTCTTGGTGCTGCAGAGTCAACGTTTGGAGAAAATATAAACTCTATATCAGACTCTCCTCCGCTTCCATTAATCGATGGTTTTGGGCACCAAATTACTGGGTATTATTACAAAATTATGCCTTATGATGATTTTGGTAGCGGGGTTCAGTATGACGTTAGCGATAACTTTGGAGAATTAGAAAAAGTTTTAATTTACCCCAAAAATTTTCATACTAGATTTGGAGATGGAGTAAATGGGCCAGTTATACAAAGATCAAAAGGTGATCTTCCAGGTGTTCCAGTAAACTTTTCGGGAAAAACGGCTTTTGAAAACTTCTTTTTATCTTGGGAGGTTCCATTTAGTGGTGACGAAAATATTGATATAGATAAAAGAGCTAATAATATTAGTCATTATGAAATATGGGAATCTCACGAAGATGAAATAAAAATAGCTGGTAATAATCTTGAGCAATCAAATAATTTAACTGGATATAGAAGAATTTCTGGAGATCTTCCTAGCTTTGGGCAAATACCTCAAGAGATATTAGACCCTGCCCTTGGAGTAACAAATGCAACAAATTCATTAAATGTTGATGCCTCATCTCCTCGAATTCAAATTGTTCATAAAGGCACTACAAATGATAGAAGATATTTTTGGGTTAGATCTGTTGATATGGCTGGGAATAAAAGTCCATTTACTGGTGCTGCAGCTGGAACATATACTGGTCCAGGAGTAAAAGGTTTAGATTTAGTATTAGGTCAGGTTGACACAACTGATATTGCTGACTTTGAGATGAATATCACAAAAACTTTTCCAAATACTTTAGCTTTGGTTCCAAATGACCCTTTTAATGATAATCACCCAAGCGCTAAGCATATAAGTTGGAATCGCCACTTTGTTTATCTTGATGGAACTGGGTATGTTATAGGACCAGCAACTACAAATGGAACTAGTCCACCACACTCATATGTATATTGGACTGGAAGTAAAGTAGAAATAACGAATGATCAAAAAATAGAACTCGGATTAACTGGGGCAGGTGGTGGTCCGCTAGATGATTCAATAGGCAACCCTTTAAGAAATCTTGTATATAGTGGAGATTATCTAACTTCTGCGAGACATCCAGCTGGAGGAGAAGGTTTTGATCCAGTTCCCGAGTTTACTGGTGGTCATCATATTATAGCAAGAAATAGTGATGGTATCGCAAGTCCTATGTGGCACTCATTTGCAAACGCACTGATTGGTACCGCAATGATCGAAAATGCCGCTATTGTAAATGCTACAATTAATGATGTCTCTGCAGACAAAATGACTGCTGGAACTATTTTTGGTCATGAAATTTCTATTGGCCAAGGAGATGAGGGTTTTGGATCTATAAAGTCTTTTGGCTTTCAGGCTTTTCCTTCTGGCACCCCGCAACAGGGTTTTGTTATTAGTGGTGATGGAAGTTTTATGTTTAGGGATGATGTTGGCGGCCAGCTTTCATTTGGTGATGATGGGTTAGAAATTCGCGCTGATCTAAGACTTAAAGACGGGAAGACGATCTCTTTGGTTAATCTTCATGCAGAGCCAAATGTTTTTAAGTATAATCATAATCTTGATGGATCATATACTGTAGACAGTCCCACAACCACAACTTTGCAGGCCAAGTTTCAAAATGTAGACGTAGCATCTGATGGATCAGATATACAATTTAAATTAGAAACTGCCGCTGGAATAAAAAAAGATTATGGTCACATTCCTTTGGGCGAGAACGGTAATTCAACATTCGGGTTTTCTTTCGATAGTTGGGATAATAATCTTAAGATAGCAAGCGCAACGCTTCATAAGACTGGATTTGCGGCAATGGTTGGAGACGTCCATAATAATCTAATTGTTTCTATTACAGGAGTGGGTCAGTCTGCAGAGCATACAATAACAATATTTAAGAATAAGGACGGAGAGCAGGGTGAAACTGGGAGGTCTTTATTTTACAGGGGGAATTGGTCTCCTGGAGTAACATTTTCTGGGGCTAAAGGAGAAATGCCATTACTGGCTGATGCCGTAAAAAATCCTTATGAGGGCGGAACTTATTGGATGGCTATGGAGGATCACGTGTCAGCTGGATCTTTTGCAACTGATTTTGCAAATAATAAATGGCTTCAAATAGGTGGACCAAGCCCGTTCGACCAATCATTTGATAGTATAAATGTTTTGGGGGACACTTTTATTCCCACCGTTTCTTCAGAAACATCTTTTAGTAAAAATGTAGAGATGAGGGAATCTCTAGGAATAAACTCAGATCTAATTGTGACTGGAAATGTAGAGATGAGGGAATCTCTAGGAATAAAGTCAGAGCTAACTATAACTGGCGCCGTTGGCGTTGGTGTGGATCCCTCTGGTACCGCAGGCTCAATTATTTGCACTAATGACATTATAGCTTTTGCCAGCTCTGATGAAAGGTTAAAGAATAATATAGACCTAATTGACTCTCCGCTCGAAAAAGTCTTGTCTATAAGTGGTGTTACTTTTGATTGGTCAGAAGACGCATATCAGCATTTATCTGGACCAGATATAGGGGTTATAGCTCAAAATGTAGAAACTGTAATTCCAGAGGTTGTTGCGACAAGAGAAGACGGATACAAAGCGGTTAGGTATGAAAAGTTAGTTCCGCTGCTAATTGAAGCAATTAAAAGCCAAGAGGCTAGAATTAAATATCTTGAGGATAAATTAGATCAAGACTGATCGTTAATTAACTTCATCAAGACCCTTGCTTCAGAAGCGGGAATGCTATCAAAATCAGTCCACTGCTTGACTGCCTCGTTTTGATACTTGCCAGCCTTCCACCAATCCCTAAGGATAACCTTAAATTCTTCAAAATTACCGCAGTTAAGCTTCTCTTTTGAAAGAGATTGTAGCATTCCGTCTGGAGTTAGAGCGGCTCCAGTAGCGAGCCCAGAAAAATTATTAGTATTATTAGATTTATCGATTTCATCATCTCCAACAATATGAACGTTAAGAAAGTTTCTCACACATCTTACGAATGCTCTATTGCAAGCGATTGTCTCTAGAAACTTTGTTGCGAAACTACTTGTGTTATTTAGAGTTGCGTTAGCCATGTCTTGAAAGCTAACACATCTCTCTGTCTCATAGTTCTCGATAAAATTAATCTGACATGTTACTGCTACGTGATCTGCACCAACCTTTTCTGTTTGATAGGTTACTGCAGAAAAACCTCTTAGCCGAGCAAGCTCTTTGATCCCACTAAGCTTAATTAATAGCTGATGATCTTTTAATCCTTCAATTGAGCGGGGAACATCTTTTTTTCTTGATTCAAACCAACCTTTGTTTGGAAACAAATGCTCATCTTTAATCATTGCCCTCCAGTCAACAGAGCCATCTTCGTTAAAAATATATTTTACATTCTTTAGCAATCCATACTGATCCCTTTGATACTTCATTGGGCCCTCGGCATTTGGGCTATTGTCCTGAGTGACTTTGCTTAAAATATCTGCCGATACGGTTTCTTCTGTTGAAATAGTAGTCATATTATCTGTTGCAGTTGTAGTTTTATTTTTGCTTCCTTTTGGTCTTCCCATTTTATTTTTCCTCGTTGTAAATCTTTAAGGTGTCTGCCTCTTCCCAGAACTCTGGGCAATCGATAATTTTTTCTTCGCCCGTTGCTTCGATTCCTCTTTGCCAAGACGCTTTGCTGTTGTATGTTTTGCCACCTGAAAGTATGATTCTTGAATTTTTATACTTTGTATTATCGCATATTTTTTCAGAATTGTCAAGATCTTTTTTTGTCTTTTTTTCTACAAGGTCTACATTCCAATCAAAAAGTTTGAGTCTAACATCTGATACAATATCCTTGTGCTTACAAAATACTTGGGTAGGAATTCCAGATTTTGATAAATTTGCTAGATAATTTTCATCTGTATCCATTGATGCTTCAAAATTAATCTGATTTATACTGGGCCTAATAGCCCTAAGACATTGAGGTGAGATTGGTTTGTCTGTAAATATATTAATTTTTCTTCCCCTGCTCCATTGTATGATATTCTTTTCGTCTAAAAATTCATTTGCTAAAATATTGATCGGGCGGCCAGGCATAAAATTATCTGGCATAATATGATTTGGAATCACGGCAATCGATGGCAAGTGATACTGTAGTCCAATATGTATTGTCTCTAGCCCTCCCAAATTGTGTGGAATTCCGAGCAGATCCAGAACTCCTCTTGCAATATCTTCAGGCTTAATTTTGTTTACGGCTTTTGGATTTTCTTTATCGGAAAAAGAAGGCTTTCTGTTCGGGATGTTCGGCTCAAGCAAAACGTGATTTTCTGGATCTCCCCAATATGGTCCGCAGCACTCTTTATATAGTACGCTATATAGTGATACTATTTTTTTATTAAAACCGCTTGCGACATGCGCGCTAAAGGAATCGTTGCCCATATGCAGCACGGAGTTTTGAATGAGATATGAGACTTGTTTTAAATTGGTTGTGCCTGTATAGTGAATGCAATTATTTATCTTTTGATCTTCTGATTGTCCTATTTGAATAATATATATTTTTTCTTTATTAAGGTATGGGATTAATAGCTCCACTACGTCATTATAGTAGTCGTAATTTTTTGCATGCATTCCGCTGCTTGCATGAAGCGTGATATATTTTTCTACAGGAACTGGATAAAATCCTGTTTCTATGTGAGGCTTGTCTATTTTGACTCCACAAGCAAGAGCATATTGTTCTACTAGGTGCATAACTCAAATTGAATTTTATCTTTGCCATTGTGCATATAATTTAGCATCCTTTGAGTTCCTATAAAAGGAAGAAATGCCACCTCAAAATAGCCCATGTGTTCACCCTGACCCTCTAGGGTTGGAAGACTATCTAATTGTTTCGACCATGGTATTGTCTTATAAATATATGGGTTGCCTTCTAGAATCTCAAAATATTCTGGCTTTGTTGAAAAATAAATATTATAATCTGGATATGTTTCTTTTATGTTTTTTAAAAGAGAGGTGCAAAGATATACGTCTCCAATGCTTTGAGGCATAGAAATTAACAACCTTTTTCCTTCATCATCTTTTCCCAGAATATCTTTAAAGTCTGTTTTTTTATTTTTTGCATTGTCTTCTGCAGCAACTTTTTTAAAATAACTCAATACGTCTGCCCGACTCATACCTTCAGAAATTCTTTTGATCCAATGCTTGTGACCATCTTCGTTTTCGTCTACATCCATATTTAGAATATTTTTATAAATGTCTACAAGCCACTCAGAGGTATCTTCAATATCTTTGGGGTTATACTCTGGGTTTTTTGGCGGAACAGAAAAATCAAAATCAAAGTCTACCTCTGGCATATCGTCAATAATTTTCTCAAGTCTTGATCCTATAACCTCGACACTATAGTTATCTATAACAAATTGTCTTGCTCTTTTTCCCATCTCCAACTTTTTTGCTGGCTTCATCTTGAAAACCTTCTTTAGTTGGTGAGATATACTTTCTGGATTGGTGCTGGCTTTAATAAATTGGGTTCCTGGTTCTCTATATTCACTCCAGCTTAAGGGAAACCCAGCCGCAGAGTCTCCACAAACATCTTCTCCGCAGCTATAATTGGTGGCAAGGGTTATGAGCTCTGTTAATTTAGCTTCTTGAATTGGTATTTCTTGCCCTCCACTAGTAAATGGGTGGCAATATACATCCATTAGATTATATATTTCATTTAATTGATGCTCATTCACCCCCTCTTTTACGTTGGTTGTTACCTGAGATTCTTTGGCTCCGCAAAACCTGCAATCTTGGTTTTCTCCATGCTCCTTGGCCTCTCCAGCAAAACTCTTAATTTGATAGTTTTTGCAGTTTTTGCAAAAATATGTTGTCAGTATGCTTTCTGAGTCAATGCCTTTTTCTTTGATAAGTCTTGGTATATCCCAGCCTTCTTGCCAATGGGTATGTAATAGAAGTTTTGCTTTTGATTCTGGGTTTGACTTTGTGAATAGCTTAAATCCTTCCAGTAAATTGGGAACACTTTTTCTTAATTGATTTCTAAATACAAAACCTATAATAAAAGAATCTTGATCTATATTTTGTGCAGATCTTAGCTTCGCCCTATCATCATCTTTGGCTCTATGAAAAATTTTAGTATCCAAGGCCCCATGCATAGTTTTAACGTGTTTATGACCCATTTGATTTAGCGCTCTCTCTGCAAAAGACGCCCAAACATAATAATGCTTAATATCTGGAGCCATCTTTACTGCCTCTGGTAGTATAGGAAGACTGTCAAGCGTTGTCCATATCATGCAGTTGATTTTGTTCCACCAAGCTTTTTTTGTATATTCATTAAAAGCCCAGATATCCTCTATTCCTATATAAACATCAGGTTTTTCCTGCTCTATAATTGTATCAATCATTTGCCCTCCATAGCCAGCTTGTCTAGCTAGGTTTGGGTCTTGATTTAGTTGTTGTAGTAGGGCTGGGTTGTTTGGCAAAGATCCTTCGCATTTCCATGGAAGATTTTTCAGCTTGCGGTCTCCCCAATGCAAGCCGTTTGAAAACTCTACAATTTCATACTTGCCAGTTTTTTGTAGGTATAGCAGTATATTTTTTGTATGTTTTCCGAATCCAGTATACGCCTTACAATGGTTACTGTGAATAAGTATCTTTTTCTTCTTCATTAAAATGGCGCATCATCGGAATTAGTCGGTTTTGCATTGGTTGCGCCAGATTCATTTTTCTTGTTTTTATGATTTTTTATTTCTTCTCTGCGCCTATGTTTATACAATTCATTGAGATAAAATCTGAGGAACTCTGTAAGCGCCTGTACTTCACCAGGTTCAAGAGGAATCCTGAAGGTTTGATTTCCGTTTCTTGTAAAAACCGCTCCAAAAGCGGGAACGGTGATTGTCTTGTCTTGAACTTTAACCTGCTTATCCCATGGAGTAAATTTAATTGATGTCTTATTTTCTTCAAAGCTATGAAATGTCGAGTATTCATTTCGATTTGCAAATGCGCTTAGAATCCCTCCAGCTTCAAATTCATTAAATTTAATATTGATATTTTTATCTGGATTGTCCCTGTTTCCAGAAAAGCTTCCAGACCTCTTGCCAGCATCCCAGCTAAATTGCTGGATCGCACTTACATAAAGTGTGGGTTCGTATTTTTTGTTTACTCCAATGCGGAAACTAAATGCACATCCAGAGTTTTTGCTGTTAGGTTTATATAGTGTTAAAGACATGATTAATATTGTTTCTAGATAGTAGAAACAAAAGCCTAAAAGTCAAATACTATTTATATCGTGGCACCAGTCCTCTTCCGCCCTCAAAGCGTCATACCTTCTATAGCTAGATGTCCATATGTGATCTGGCAATTCGCATATTCTGATTATGTCAAAATATTCTTTCATTTGATCTTTTGAGTCTAGCTCTCTCATAGTGTCAAATCTATCTTTTTCAAAAAATCCTTTACCTTTTATTATCCTACTTTCAATCGCCGCTTTGCATAAAACCTGCTCTGGAAAACGTTGGCCTCCAGTGCCAAATTTTGATATATTACATGCCTTTTCATATACGGTTATCATTCTAAATGTTGCTCCTGCTACTATGTGGTCTGATGGGTGAAATTTATTTTCGTTATCTCTTCTAAAATATATATTTGAAGTTAGGAGTTTATGGTAATCGTAGTCGTTGGTTTTTGGATTTTTTCGCTCGTGATGAATTTTGTTTAATTTATTTATTATTGGATCAATGATTGGGTAGCTTTCGTCTGACCTAAATTTAATTGAAAAATATCCAGAGGCCTCTTTTAGTCCATTTAAGGTTGTGTAGTTCTGATATAGCCATGGAGCTTGGCTACCTCTAAGACGATAGTGATATCCTAGATCCGAATATTTATTTACTACAATTTTTATTTTATCATTATACTTTTCTAGCTTAGACAAATCATCTGTATCCCAACATGATACAATTACCTCTCCATACCTTAAGTAACTTTCTATACTATCTATAGATCTATGGTGAAGCGGTCCTTGTATTATTATGGACACAGTACTTTCTAACGCTTCGAATTTTGGCAGAAGCTTTTTTAAAAAAGAGAGCATATACTTGTTGTTCATTAATTATATTACAGTATCTGAGCATAATCCGTAACATTTTTCTCCATTATATTTTGTTGCATCTTCTACAACTATAACACTTTTATTACACACTTCTTTGTTTGGGTATGTCCATATAAACCCTTTTGATGTTAATGTAAAATCATCTTTCTGGTGCCAAAAAATATTCAGAGAAGGAATATCGTTCAATACTTGTAATGCCATAAGGTTTTTGCAGTGAATCCATAGCTTTTTTGAATTTCCAACTAAAAAATTCATTGTACATTGATACTCTGGCTCATCATGACCTAAATACAGGCCATCAGTAAACCATATATCTATTTCTGCATCAAAGCCCTTATCTATTGCTTTTATAATATATTCTGGAGAATTTTCTAAGGAGGCAAATCTCCCGTATAAGTTTCCCCTATGAGATATTATTTTCATTGTATATCAGTGCAAGGCTTATCTTTTTTATTCGACTCTGGCGAGGCGAATTGTTTCTCTTATCTTTGTGGCAGATATCTCTCCAACGTCTTGAGGAGGGATATGCTCAATCACTTCATAGCCAACACCTCTGCCATAGTTTACGGATTCAATATCAGGTATCACGATGACCTTTACTCTATCACCTAAGTCACTGAGCTTTTCCTCTATATTACCCTTAACCTCAACAGGATCATAAGGATTACTGTCATCCTTTGATACCTCCCTGACGCACACTAAAACATTTTTACCCTCATTGAGGCGTTGATCTATAAGCCAGCGGTGACCATCATGCCACGGCTGCCATCTTCCTATAAACATTGAGTATTTCATCTGCGCTTTCTTTTTCTGTTTTGTTTGTTGTATCCATATCCAAGAAGTTATCCTGGGGCGGTTCGTAATCCTGTACGTGGTAATCTTCTCTGCCTCTTATTTCTGTGGTGTGAAGATATACTTCAAGCACATCGTACTTAGATTTAAATTCTTCTCTAAGCTCCCTGTATGGCGACACCAAAGACACTATGGGAAATAGTCCCTTACTTATCAGGTATCCTGATATACTCATGCCCAATCTAATGTTTGCGAACCTTCCCTCTCGTGAGTAATCTTTGTTCTGAAACAAATTTCTCAGGTCGTCTCCATCTACATTGTAGCTATTGGGTATCTCCTTTATCAGTAGATTTGCCAGCGTTGTCTTTCCTGAAGCAGGTTGACCTGTCATCCATATTGATTTGATCTTCATAGTGTCTGTGTGGGGGACTTCATTCTTTTCTGTTGTTCAGAAAATAGTTTAAATCTTCTGGGGTGCCAAGCCCCCACATGTCCTCAGCCTGAATAGCAGATATTTTAATCTTCTTTCCGTCTTGAATTGCTTCATTGAATACTGGGCACACGTAAAACTCATTATTAACTCTTATATCTTTCTTGATCATCTGATTTGCATATTTGACATAGTCTGCCCCGTGTTTCCAATAATATATTCCAACTGTTGCGTGTTCGCTAATAGGGATTTTTTCAGCAACCTCGGATACAAATCCTTTATCATCTAGTTTTGCGTAACTCCATTTTGGGTGAGTTGATGGAAAAGTTAGTATGCCTCCGTCTATTTCGTCCGCAATCATAGAGTACATAAACTTATTGCTGTCCCAGTCTACAAACTGATCTGAATTTGCCAGAAGTAGGGGCTTCTCGTTTTTAATATATTCTTCTGCAAGTAGTGTTGTGCATGCCGCGCCCTCTGTAAGTCCGTCAATTATAATAATCTCGCAGTTTGGGGCTATTAGGTTAAGCGTATGTTTTAGTGAATATTTTTCATAATGCTCTTTTCTTACTAGAAATATATAGTTTGCATCTATATTTAGACTCTCTACAACCCACTGTATCATTGGCTTACCTTTGATATCGATTAATGGTTTGGGAAATGTATATCCAGCGCTTTCAAATCTAGTGCCAGCTCCAGCCATTGGGATTAATACGTTCATATCTGAACCTTGCCAAGGAACTTGATTAAGTTTATTCATACTATTTAGATTATCTAATTTTCTTTGTATATTTTCAAGTGTTACATCTTCGCAGTTTTTTACCGCTAATAGATTTGCACCAGATTTTTCTGCTGCCAATCGACCCGTGTGGGAGTCCTCAATGATTATTGTTTCTTTTGCTGACTCTCCGAGCTTTATCATACATCTATAATACATCTCTGGGTTTGGTTTGCTTCTTATTACATCCTCATTGCTGTAATAGCAATCGACAAATTTCATTAACCCTTTTTGTAGTAGAGTGATTTTTATAGTTTCTCTAATGGAGTTTGATGCTACAGCAATTTTTATTCCTCTTCCCTTTAGGTGTGAAAAAATTTCCATAAGTTTAATGTCTATAGGTAAATCAAGCAGGGCGTTTTTTGTGGCCTCTTGTTTTAGGCTCCATATTTCATTATATAAATCTGGGTTTAAGCCTTTTTTTTCTGTAAGCATCCAAAGTTTTTTTGTTGTCGGCAAACCGTCAAAAGTTGAAAGATGCTCTTCCCTGCTTATAACGTAATCTTTGCTGATCTGACCCAGTGCGTCGTTCAGCGCTTTATAGTGCAGTTCTCTGGAGTCTATAATAACCCCATCAAGATCAAATATTACCAGTTTAGTATTCATCAAAAGATCTGTGAAAATCTCTGGATGATTTTATCTGCTCGTATAGGCTTGGGATAGAATAAATAGAAATATCGTGAAGCGTCTTAAGGCTTCTGTCGCAGGGTAGAGGGGTATCTATAGGATTTATTTCGATGCCCAGGTCGTATATTTCATTTATCATTTCAGCAAGTTCTAGTTTACTTACCGAGTTAGAGTGAAAAATTCTAACACCCTTCCAGAAAAGATTTTTTTTAATAATTGTGTCTGTTATTTTGGCAAGCTGCAAACATGTCACACCGTTCCAAATATGATTTTTGAACCCATTAATTTTCCCTCCTTTGTTTGATCTAATCCATTCTAGTAAGGATTTGAATCCCCGCTCTTCTTCGCCAATTATAGAAGTTCTTATTACTGTGCAAGTATCTGGCTCGCCAAGAGACTTGCTGATTCCATAAACGTCTGTTGCTGTATGCTCATCTTCTTCTGAATATCTACCTTTTGACCCATCATAAACACAATCTGTAGTAACGTGAACCAATTCAATCTCAAGAATTTGGCAAATCTCACTCAACCAATAAGGTATTACAGAATTAACTTTGATCATGTCTGGAGTTGAGAAATCTCCTTGCTTAATAACTCCAGCGCAATTCAATACGTATTTACAGTTTTCTTTATCAACTTTTTCCTTAATTTTTTTCCACAGATCATTAAAAGAACATCTTGATAGATCTATATCAGATCTTTTTAGGCAAGAAACTTTATAGTCTGTTTTTGAATCAAAGTATTTTTTGAATGTGCTGCCCAGCATTCCTGTTGATCCTAAAATTAAAATATTGCTCATGCTTCGTTTTTTAGATATTTTACTGTTGGAAATGCAACCATATAGGTATAGTTTTTAAACTTTGTTTTTTCCATAATCATGTCTGCATAGTTCCACGCAAATATGATAAGTATGTCGATATCCGAGTTCTTTAGGGTATCTACATCCACAATCGGGATTTTTGTATTTGCTATATATCTTCCGCATCTCTCTGGAGACTCATCAACTATGAACTCAATAGTGTCTGAATCCAAGCCTAAGATATTGCAGGCCATGTTTGCCCTTCCAGAGGCTCCGTAACCAGCGATCCTTAAGCCCATCTCTTGAGCTCCATCGATTTCTTTTTTTATTTCTGAAATGTGGTTGGTTACATTTTCTTGAAAGTTATTTAAGTATTTTGTGTCGCAAATTGTTGTTCTTTCTTTTTCTATAATATCTTGAACCTTTTGTGATGTATTTGGGTTCTTATGCGCAGTCACTCTTATTGATCCGCTATGAATAGGTATTTTTTCTACATCTATGATTGAGAGATTAAACTGCTTTAGTAGATTTTGCAGGGCTGTTACTGAATAATAGTAGATGTGTTCGTGATAGATATTATCCCACTGAAAGTCATTGACAAGGTTGTCAAGATAGTGAACTTCAAATATAAACTTTCCGCCATCCTTAAGGCAGTGCTCGATAGCCTTCACCGTATTCCTTATGTCTGTAATATGAGCGAATGAGTTATTTGATAAGACAAAATCAAATTTACCTCTCCACTCTTCTCCTCCGAATGTATCAAAGTTAAAATATTCTGTGATTACATCTAAACCTTTGTCTCTTGCTATTTGCGACACATTAATAGATGGATCTACGCCTATGGCTTTAGCTCCCAGCTCTTTTAGGGGTTTTAATAGAACGCCATCATTTGATCCAAACTCAAGGATGTCCTTGTCTTTGATGTCGTACTTATCGTGAAGATTTTTCGCAACTTGTTCAAAGTGTTTTGAAAGCCCTATTGATGATAGATATCTATAATCTCTAAAAAGTATATCTGGGTTTATTACCGAGTCTGTTTGAGCAAGCTTGCAACATTCGCAGATCTGCAGTTTTAGTGGATACGAGCTTAAATTTTCCAACTCCTCCTTTGAGGGAAAGTATCCTGCTAGCGGAACATTATTTAGATCTAATATAGTAGATAGTTTTGTTGATCCACAACTGGCACAAGTTTCTTTATGTTCATAATCTTTCATTAATCTCTCCACATATCTGTTAATGCTGGGTACCAATCAATGTCTTCGATTAGGGGTTTGCGTGGGTTTTGTCTTAATAGGGAGTCGAAAGACTCTCCCCATTTTTGGTGAAAAAACTTTTCATTGTAAGAGGCGTCCCAGCATGCGCTTGAATAATAATTTGGATTATGAGATATATCTGCCTCAGATGTTCCTCCGTGATCTAGTGGTCCAGTTAGGTTGCATAGTTTGATGGAGTCTTGCTCTCTCGCTCTTAGTGTTAGGTCGGCGTCTTCATGGCACCCACCTTTAAATCTTTCATCTGCATAACCAAGTTTAGGTAAAACTTTTTTATCTAGTATAAAAGCTCCCCAATTATATAACAATACGCACTCGTAGCCCTCCTCAAGCTTCTCTTCTGCCATGCAAAGCCATTTGTCAGAGTTAAAAATTATATCATCTTGAGTAACCATAACATATCTTGTTTCTGATAATAGATAACAAAGATTCCATAAATGAGCGCAAGATGATTTTTTGGGAATCTCTACAACATGTAAGTTTTTATACTCTGGAATTAGCCCGCTATTTCTAAACCTATCTTTTGGTTGATCCTCTAAAACTATTACGGAAGTTTCCTCTGGTGCGGTTGATGTAAATGAGTCTATACAAGTTCTTAAGGGTTCGTATCTGTCTTTTGTAAAAAGACTCATTGTAAAGTTGTCTTTTGTTAGCTTCATCTATATTTAGATTTCCATATATCCCACTTGTCGTGCTTAAATCTAATGTCATCTCCAAGACTTTCTTCTAAAGAGCTGGTTGAAAAATACTGTATAATTGTATTGTCCTCAAGGGTCATTGCGCCATTCGCAAATCCTTTTGGGATATAAAGTACCTGGGGTTTATTTGCGCTTAATATAAATTTCTTTGCAGTTGGTTGTGACGCCGAGCTCTTAATTTCTTCTCCGTTCTGGGTCGGGGGCATTTGCACTACGCCAATCATGGCTGATCCTTTGGCTACATATACATACTTTGACTCATTTTTGTGTCCATGCCAGGCTCTAATAAATCCAGATCTATGATTCTCAACTTGATAAAATCTTTTAACTCCTTTAAAGTTGAAGTCGTTTACAAATCTAACACAACCCCTGTCATCTGTTGCAACCCCACCATCTAATATTGCGATATCACTGTTCATCTGTATAATGATATCTATGTGTTGGTTTTTTTCTATTTACAATCTTGGATATATGAAAGATAAGAGCCGTTGTGATAAACTTTATCTTCTGGGTCTTTTACTCTACCCTCTGAAAATATATTAAGCATTCTTGAGACCTCTTGTTCTACGCTAATCTTTGGCTCATACTGAAAAGTGTTTAATGATTTTGAATTATCTACTTTATAGTTTCTCGAGTCCTGAAAAGAAATTTCTGTATAGTTAATCTTGGTGTCTGGAACAAGCGATGCAACTTTTTCTCCAAGCTCTCTAATAATTACATTTTCTTTGGACAGTATATAAATTCCATCTCTTTGCACTTGGCAGGCTTCTGATATATATCGTGCGATATCTTTTACTGCAATAATGGGTCTCCATTGGTCTCCTCCATTTATATTGATCTCTCCATACTTCATAGCCCTCATAGTTAGTACATTTACAACTAGATCCATTCTTAATCTACTGTATGTATCTCCAAGGCCAAATACTGTTCCCAATCTAAATACTAATCCACCCCGATCTAAGACAAATTTTTCTGATTGTAGTTTCGTAGCAGCATATGCAGAAAGCGGATTGGTTTTGCTATTTTCATCAAGCATTTCATCTTGGGCTCCATATACAGAGCAGGTTGACATAAAGATAACGCTTTTGCTCTTTGGGAGTTTTTTGCAAATATCTCTAACTGGATCTGTATTAATCTCTTGGGTTAGTTTTGGATTAACTGCGCATGCTGGATCGCCAACTAGGGCAGCTAAAATAACAACTACATCGCAATCTTGGGATGCAGCGATTACCTTATCGGTTTCTCGAATATCTCCATTGATAAATTTTACTGGCTTTAGGTATCGCTCTTCATAAAGAAGATTATCATAAACAGTAACATTAAAACCTTTAGATATTAGAGTATCTACAGTTAGGCCGCCTATATATCCAGCGCCTCCAAGAACTAAGATTTTTTTATCCGTCTCCATATTTTTTTACCTCTGGGTTGAATCCAGCTTCTTTGGCTCCCGATAGATATTTTCTAAACATGCCTATAGTTTTAATGTCTATGCATTTCTTGAGCCTAGCCCTTTCTTCTACCAACCTGACATCTTCCACTGAAGCCCAAGCTCTAAAGTCTTGGTCATCTGGCCTATTCATCACTTCGTCCTTCAGTTTGTATAATTTAAAGTTTACGATAGATAGTCTATCAACGAGCTCACCCATAGAAATTAGGGTTTCGAATGAGTTTTCTGAGATCGAGTCAGACAACTCAAAACTGCCGTCATATTCTTGAATAGCGTTAAGAATTGCTGTTTCTATACTGTCACTGGTTTCCATTGTTTGTCCTTTGCGTTATAAATTATTCCGTCGCTATAATAATAGGCGTTATCTGGAGAATCTCCATTGAGTCGATAAAGATTTTTGTGGAATTTATCTACATCATTGTCTAGGCATTTTAGTATTGCATCTCCCATGCATTGCTCTACAGTTAGTTCGTTTGTGTTTAGAACCTCAGATAGAACTTTTTTGTTTCTTGCGAATTTACCATCAATTAATATGTATTGGGGCATTATATCGGTTATGCGAGTGTGTTGAAATCTTCCTCCATTCAGCCCGATTTCTGGATTAGCTGTTGATGCATGAAATTCCTGACCTATGGCTTGTGCGGCAATGAAACATTTTTCTTCTTTTTTCATTTCCTCAAATCTTCTGTCAAAATTGCTTGCATCAGTAATCATTGTATCTCCAAATAAGAATACTGCATAATCAAAGTCTTGAAAGCTTTCGTATACATGATTGAACATGATATTACAGTTTCTGCTTACAGAGTGAGAATTGAATCTGAATCTTGAATGTTTGCTGTAAAGATTTTCTACCTTTTGGTAAAAGTCTGAAACTTCTATAATCTCCGATAGAGTCTCTTCGTCTCCGTCTTCGCACTCCGAGTTTACTAAAACTATCGAGGCTTCATCGTTGAATGTAGATTTGATGTTTTTGATTGTATTTAATACTTCATCGTATTCATCAAAAAAAGTTATACAGAATATTTTTTTCATTATTCAGAATTCATTCTTGTCATATGTCTTCCACCGTCAAAAGATGAAGACCTTAGTGTTTTAATAATTTTTTCTAGCATTGCATCGTCTACATACTTTCCAGGGATTGCGAAAAAGTTTGCACAATTATGCCTTCTAGACATTTCTGCCGTATATTCATCATGAATCAAGGCTGCTCTTATATTTTCTTTTGAATTAGCTAATATATTTACCCCTTGACCAGTTCTACAGAAACCTAAGCCAAAATCGCAGACTTTATCTTTTATGGATTGTGTGGCTTGTGTGACAAACTCGTTGTAGTCTATATCCTTTGGGACGTTACATCCAAAGTCAATATATTCTATGTTCATTGATTTTAGTATTTTTTTAGCATGTTCTTTTCTTTCAAAACCCGAATGATCGCAGCATAGCGCTATCGGCCTTTCTCCAAATCTATAAGCTACTTTATCAACAAAAAATTCTAGTTCTGCTGGGGTGCCAAGCACATGCATCTTCTCAACCTTTTTAATTTTAGCTTTCAGTCCATCTTGTATTAAAAGATTATACATTGGACAAATATAAAACTCATCTTTAGATCTCATGTTTTTATTGACCAGATGTTCTGCGTATTTTACAAACATTTGTCCGCTCTTAAAATAATAAACTCCGACTGCAGCATCTGAGCTTATAACCAACTTCTCTGCTGTTTTTGTCGCAAATCCCTCTTTATCTGTTGAGATGTAGCTGTGGGCTGGACTATTTGCTTTAAATGTAAGCAGGAAGCCGTCTAGAGATTCATCTATAGTTGAGGGGTCGAAAGTGGGTTCAAAGTATACGTCTGGAGTATATATAATTAAGGGGAGATCATTATCTATATGTTCCTTTGCTAGAAGGCAGGTTGATACAGAACCATCTGTATCATGGTCTACTACTACAATTTTAGTATCCTGTCCAAACTTATCTTTTAAAATATCATCTATTGAAAAATTATTAATATGCTCAAGCCTGACCGCAAAAATTAAATTACATTGATCCAGTTTGATCGACTTCATTGCCCAATCTATAACCTGTTTGGTTTTTGCCATGATTAGTGGCTTGGGCATGTTATACCCCTTATCTATAAATCTTTGAGCCTTGCCTGCGATTGGTAGCAGTAAATTATATTTCATTTTTTGTTATGTATTTTTTTGTTTGCCCTGCGGTCTTTTTTATTGCATAGGTTAGTGACTTATTGTAATAATTAGAGATGAAAAATCCAGCGAATATATCTCCCGCCCCGTTTACCTGAAGATTTTTTTTGGGTTTGATTTCTTTTGATAGAGTAATCTTGTTATTTACAATGCACTCGCATCCATGTTTGTCGTGGAGTATGATGGGCGTTTTTGTATTTATGTTTTTGTAAAGATCTTTTCTTTCTCTAGAATCGAAAACAAGTTCACAAGAGTCTATTATTGGTAAAAAGTCTTCTCTGTCTTGTAGTGTGCAAAAATCTATACTAACTGGACACTTGTCTGTTTTTATATCACAGGTGAATGGTAAGTCATCAATATAAGCAACATGAAGCCAGTCTATTTTTTTGTAATTTATTTTTTTTGATGGAGATTCTTTTTTATTATAAGTGATGGAAGTTCTTCTAGACAAATTTAGCTCGCTGATTATGATGGCTGTGTTGGATCCTTGTGGAAATTTATAAAAGTCAAGCTTTTGTTTAAGATTGCGAGATATGTTGTATATTCCACCCTTACTTAAGCGAGGCATAATAACCCCGTTTGTATCTCCTAAAAATAGTTTAGTTAGTAAGATTTTTGTATCTTTATAAACTCTTCCTGCAAGACCTATTTTCATTACTTAAGCCAATTTTCATCAATGCGACAGCCAAATTCATTGTCATATATTTCTGCTATAACTCCAGATCCACCTTTAGTTCCTAAAGTTTTGTTGCAAACCTTTTTAACTCCCAGTGGGGCATCGAGGGGACAAAAACTGTGTCCCACCATTCTTAATGTTGGTATATCATAATAATCGTCTCCAACATAACCAACATCACGAATATCGACGGAGTATGAGTTGCATATATTTTTAAGATCTTTATGCTTTTGCCTTGAGAAGATAAAATCTATATTTCTGTTTTTCGCCATAGACTCATTTGTTTTTCTGTCTCCAGATAGAAAGCATACCTTCACTCCAGATATTTTTAGCAGCTTGATTGCCGTGAAGTCTTTATCGTTGTAGGATTTTGATAAATAGTCGCCATTTATATCATAAGACTTGGTGCCATTTGTCATGACTCCATCGATGTCTATTAGTAAAAGTTTTATACTGCTACTACGCTCTGGGCCTTCATCCACTCCACTACCTCCTTAACGCTTTCTTCTAAGGTTATTTTTGCCTCAAACCCTAATACTTCTTTTGCTTTTGTTGTGTCTGGAACTCTTTTTTGTACATCGTATAAGAATGGCTCATCACTTTCGTATCTGAAGGGCTTGTCTGGATTAAGGTATTCCCAGACACACTCTGCAAGCTCTAGTACGGTTGTTGCTATGGGTGTTGAGATATTAAAATCTTCATTGACCGCTTTGTCGCTTTCCATTACAAGTCTTATTCCTCTGGCGATATCTCTTCCGTTAGTATAACATCTAACTTGATTTCCCTCTCCTAGGATATGTAGTGGGTCTTGGCCCATAAGAGTTTTGTTGATAATATCTGGAAGAACATGAGAAAGCATCAGTTTTACGTTTCCACTTGTAACTTCACTTTCGCCCAGAGCTTTATCTTCTCCAACCCCAACACAATTAAAAGGGCGGACGATAGAATATGGCAAGCCATGTTGTTCAAAAGCTCCTTTTGCAAAATATTCTGAAGCTAATTTTTGAAAACCATATGTGCTTGATGGTGGCGGGCATGAGAGGATTTGAGATTCTGGGGTTGGGTATAACTCTGTGTTTTCGAATACCATACTACTTGATAAGACGATAATTCTTTTGAGTCTATTATTGTTAAAGAGCTTAATTCCCAAATCAAAAGTGTTAGCTAGTATCCTCTCATTATTTGCCAGAAGGTCATATGCGTATTTATGGAAATAACTTATTCCTCCAATCATTGCGGCTCCAGCGATTATAAAATCAATGTGTTCTAGGGCTGGATGTGATGCCACGTTATCATGCCTCCACCTGGAAATATCCTCATTAAAGAATGTAAAGTTTGGATGGTTGTCATGTGGTCTGACTAGCTGTCCATATTTAGAGTAATTATCTACCCCAATTACCTTATATCCTTGGTCAAGTAATTCCTTGCATAGATAACTACCTATAAATCCCTGCGATCCAGTTACTAAAACTCTCATTTTCTCATTCCTTTAAATACTGTTTTTTTAAATTTATTATTTTCTTGCTCTATTGTTTCGAACAATTTAAGATCCAGGCCAAGCTCTTTTCTGAAGGAGTCTAGGGCTCTTGTGTCCTTTGGTAGGCAGACTCCAGCATAACCTCTGAAATTTTTGTTTACATCCAAATATAAGTCTTTGGTTGTTCCTCTTTTGATAAAGGTATCTTTAACTTTTGTATAATTGCAATTTAATGATTCACATACCTCGTACATAGAGTTTGCGAAAACTATTTTAAGTGCATTGATTACATTGGAATAATACTTTAACATTTCTGCCTCTGTCCTAGAAAGCATTGCGTGATTTTGAGGAAAGTTTCCGTGGCATTCTTTAATAATATTATATACATATTCGCTATCTGTTCCTACGGCGAGGAGGTCGTGGTTTTCCGTAAAGTCTGTAACTGCACAACGCTCTCTCAAGAACTCTGGAACAAAACATATCTTTAATCCAGTCTCTCTTGCTAGCTTGTCTGAGGTTGTGGGTTTTACTGTAGATTTAATTGCAACGATGCCATCGAATCTGAGATAGCTTAGTCTAAACACTGTATCTTGAACAATTGATACATCGCAGCTTCCATCTTCCAGTGTTGGGGTTGGAACGCATATGTATACAACGTCGCAGAATAATACATCTTTTATAGAAGTCTCTAGTTTAATGTCGTGGCAAACCACCGTATGCCCCAGTTTTTCAAACCCATATTTGCAGGCTTCACCCACAACACCAACTCCAATGATTCCTATATTCATTACGCCGTACTTTCTCCTTGTACAAAATGGTATGTAACACAATCTCTGACCATTAAGCTCTTATATCCAGCTCGCTGCATTCGGTCATGTATTATAACATCCCCAGTAATGCCGTTTTCTATTTCGGGCATTGGGCCAAACTCTTCCCATTGATCTTTTGTCATTAGCCATGAGCATCCATCGCATCTATTTATTGGACCTAGTGAGCAGTTGAATCCCGTTGGCTTTCCCCACCTGTATAAGCACTCATCAATTGTAAGCAACTCTTTATCGCAACTCTTGTTCATTGAGTTTACAAATCCCTCAAATGCTTCGAGATTAAAGTTCTCAAAATTAAAGCCAAAATCGGCCTCGAGGTGCCTTGATGTTGCCCCGATTTTTCTTAATCTAGGAAGACACTCTATGGTATTCGCTTGTAGTATGGTCTTATCTAAATCTCTGGAAAGTTTTTCGAGGGCAATAAAGCTGTCTTTTGAGAATACTTGATCTGACCCTCCTCTAAAAACCCTGCCACCTTTACTTTTTTCGTAACCAAGATTCCAACACGCATAGAGGTTATGTAGAAAGTTGTCTGTTTCCTCTTCATATAGGAAGGTTGATATTTCTTCGTTGTCACAATATTCTAGAATTTCACTAGTGACTTCTTCTGGAATATTTTTGTTTTTATATACAATAGTGATTAATTCTTTATCGCATTCTAACTTCTCGAAACCAGCATACTCTTTTACATTATCTATATGACCTTTAAATAGATTTAAGTCTTTGCCTATGATTGTATAATATGAGAACATTTTATTTATTTACTAAAATATAAAAGAAAACATCTGGGCCATTTGGAGGGTTGTCCATAAGGTTTGCAACCACTGAAAAGTTTACATCGTCCCAGCCGTAAATTTTTCCATTTTCCCCAAGAGGTTTGCTAGGATCGAAGTAATCTAGTGTTCTTGTTGTGATTGGCATCTTGTGGGTTGGGTCTGTCCAGAAATTATCTGATCCAGCATACGGAACTTGAATGTGTATTTTTGCGCCTCCACAACAGACTCTATAAAGCTCTCTTATTACATCAACAAATTTTTCCTTACTAACGTGTTCTAGGACGTGCTTCATTAATACTTCATTCACGGAGCTTTCTTCGATTGGCCATGGGGTTGTTTCTATATCGTGAGATATGTCGCATTTGCAATTTCCAGAGTCTAGATTCGTCCAGCCTTCCATATAGTCATTGCCGCATCCAATGTTTAACTTCATTTAATTTTCTCCACTATCTCTATAATTTTATTAGAATAATTTTTATAAGACAAATCTTTTACTTGATCTACTCTAGATCTGATCTTGTTGAATATATTATTAAAAATAGACTCTAATTCAATATCAGCATTTGCATTGTAAATAAAATCTGGCTTTAGGTCTATTCCCATCCACCCTACATACGATGATATAATTGGAATTCCGCAACTAAAGGCCTCAATTGTGGACATCGGTCCAGCTTCCCATAGAGAAGGTATTAGAAGGTAATCTATTTTTGCATATAAATCTGGATATTTTTCATATACCTCATCTTCCTCAAAATCAACCTCTATACCTTTTTCTTCGAATAGATCTATAACTTCTCCCCAGTCTTTTCCTACAAATAGAAATTTGAACTTTTTTAAGATTTCTTTATTGGCCATTGTTTTCATAAAATGAAAACCCTTACCCTCATGCATTCCTCTTTGAAATATCCCTATAGTTTGTTTTTTTGGTTTAAAGTTTTCACAATACTCTCCAGGCATCATAACTGACATTTTTTCTTTGGGGTAATAAAGAGAAAACATTTGGTAATATCTGGAGCACATATGTACTATATAGTCTAATTGAAGCCAATAGGGGTTCAAGAAGTCCGCCGAATCTTCATGAAGATGTGTGAAAAAGCCAATATCTAGTGTTCTAGTTTTTCCTTTATAACAGTTTTGAACATCTATGTAAAAATTGGCATCCACGTCATTTCTTGACTCGTGAGATAGTGAGAATATGTCTGGTCTAGCGCAGCATATTCTTTCCGCTATTTTCTGAAGTATCCATCCAGAGTCAACTGTGACTACGTTAATGTTCACTAAATAAAAACTGAGGATATTTTTTTACAAAATCTAAAGTTTCTTTTGGGAATGTGTCATCTATTTCAACTATTCTTTTTTGAGCAAAGTCATCGTCTCTGTCGAATAGGTCAGTTTGGGTTTTCATTTTATTCTCTATATCATCCACTCCCATAACTTTATGTTTTACGAGATTTGATTCTGCAATATTTTGAATCTTTTCTTGAATCCTGCTTGCGCCTCCCATGAAAGAGAAATGCCAACCGCCATTTTCTATAGGATTAATTCCTCTATTATTCCTTAGGTCTTGACATGCTCCAAATGTTGCTGGACTAGCTACTACTGGCCCGTCCCACATTTGTTTTTGCTCGCAATTGATATAGTAGTAATAAAGTTTTTGCCTGAGGCTTACCCAGGCTTGATGATGTAGGTTAGCTTTTAAGGTTTCTGGGTTTGGGATTTCATCAAGATCAGAGACAACTATTCTATCTTCAGCTATCAAGTTTTGATTGTTGAGTCCTCTAGCTAGGCAATTTCTTTGAAAATTTTCTGGAATCCAATCTACCATACCTTGAACTTTCATACTCTCTCTGTAGGAGGGTAGATCTTCAACTTTTACATATATAACCTTATCTAAAAAATCCGAAAATCTATCTTTGTTTTGCTCGAATATAAAATCTTTATCTTTTCCAGTATGGGTTTTATTTGCTTCGGCAATCACAAAGTGGTCAACGTGCTCATATAGAATATTGAACCTAAACTCAAGAAGCTCGAGTTCATTAAAAAATGTAAAACAGTCAAAGACTCTCATAGTTGCTCCTCTAGTATATTTATAATTTTTTCAGATGTCTTTCCTTCTCCCAGCCATTCTACTTTGGGATTAAATGTTTTGATAAAATCTTTCGCTCGATCTATTGAAGTATCTTCGTTGACATCTATCATTGTTGAACATCCATTTTCTACCGACTGAGGTCTTTCCGTAAAATCTCTTGGAACTATAACTGGGGTACCCAGCGGAGCAGGCTCTTCTTGAGCTGTACCAGAGTCGGATATGATAAACGCGGCGTTGTATTGCTCTCTCAGGAAATCTTTATATGACATTAAGTCTACCATATTTAACTGAGAATAATCTATATTAAATTCCTCTAGGTATGAGGTTGTTCTCTTGAAGTTTAAAAACTTAACCTCAAGCCCCCAATGTTCTTGACAATTAGAAGCGAAGGTAATAATGTTATTTAGCCTATTTTTGTATTTAAAATTTTCTGGCCTATGTATGTCTAGTAAGATGTGGCTATTCTTTTTGGAAACAATATCTCCGCTTTCTTTATTGTAAATAATATTTGCGAAACATTCCCTTAGGACTTCTACTATGGTATTGCCAACAACATGAACCCCATTAATAATATTCTCTTTTCTCAAATTTTCTTTATAGTCGTCGTGGTATACAAAAAGATAATCTGAGCAGTGATCGCAAACTGTTCGGTTTATTTCCTCAAGCATTCTTTTGTCTCCAGATCTCATTCCCGCCTCGATATGTCCAATCTTGAACCCTTCCTTTTTTAATTGCATTGCGCAACATACAGAGTTCGAGTCTCCGAGAAAAAGTATAAGATCAGGTTTAATATTTTTTGATTCAATAAGCTCTATAATTTTTACAGGCAAATCTGCCGATTGATGATAATGCTTTTTGCCATCAGCTCCAATATTTAAATTAAAGTCTGGTTTTCTGATCTTTAACTCATTAAAGAAAACTCCAGAAAGCAGTTCATCGTAATGCTGTCCAGTATGAACTAGTATGTGGTTAAAGTTTTCGTCTAGGTCTGAGAATATTTTCGACATCCTTATGAAGTCGGGCCTAATCCCAGTAACTGTCATGATTGTCTTCATTCGTTATCTTGAGATCTGTAGCTCTTTCTGTTTAAGGTGAATCCGTGGAACAAGGAGTAGTTGTCAATTTCTGGTTTATACTCTTGATTTCCGCAAAAACCTTTGTGGTATTGATGGTAGACAACTTTGTCTGAACATGTGATATTCATATTCTTCATTTTTATCCTATGAAGAAATTCGTTGTCATCATATCCAACACCTTTTGCAAATCTTTGATCAAATCCTTGTAGGTCTCTTAGGTCTTTATTTTTTATGGCAGCACAAAAATGTAGAGAATGGTTTCTAATATCTTTATGTTGGTACCAAGAATCAAATGAACCATCTCTTGAGGCAGACTTTGTGTTTCCTTCGAATATATTTTCCAGCTCTGGTGCGGACTTTTTTATTTCTTCTGTTTGCTCTGGATTGGCAGAAAAGCAAGAGTATACTCGATATTCGTTATCTTCAAGATTTAGGCAGTCATCGAGAATATTGTCATAGTGAGTGCATTCTGGATTTTGTATCAATATAACCTCTCCATATGCATGAACAAACCCTACATTAAATGGGACGCATGGATTGCAATATTTTTTTTCTGGAGGCATCTGAACAACCTGAACATTAAAGTCGCAAAACTTGAGGCGCTCTTTCGTTAAGGCATGTTCATCATCACTACAGTCGTCTACAACCACTAAATCCCAGTCATGACGACCTTTGTAAAGCTTGTTAAATCTTTTTAGAGTTGCCTCAAATTGAGGCCATCTATTATAATAGGTTGTAACTATGCTAATTTTCATGCGAGAATAAGTGTTTATATTTTTCTTTATTATTTAATAAAAATTCAGGAAAGGGTTCATTACCATCTTGATGTTTTGTAATATTACCCGCTCTAAGTTTGATATAGCTACCCATATACATGTCTGCATCTCGATCTAGCTTTACAAGTTTTTCGCTGGAGTAGGGGCTATTCTTGTTTTCTAGAGCTTCTTTGATTTGATCTACAAATAAATCTCTCTCGTAAGCTTGGTCTCCTTCAGCTATTGTTCTAGCTTTTGTTGTAACTTGGTCTACTCCGCCAACATAAGAGTAGTGCCAACCTCCATCTTCAATCTCTGGACCAAAATCTTTATTGTTTCTTAGTAGTTGGCAGGCTACATTATTGTATTTTTGTTGTATTAGTTTTAACTTATGCCATTTGATGGCTACTGTTCCAGTAACATTTTTTGATGAGTATAAATCAAGAAAGTGAATGAAGTACATTTGGTCAAAGAAAACAAAATCATGTCTCGCTGATTCTTTTAATTTTTTGGGGTTTGGGATTTCATCGCAATCTGATATTAGAATTATATCCTCTAGGTCTGGATTTAAATCATTGAAGTAATCGTATATTTTAATCCTATGTTCATTTTCTCTTCCCCATGCGCTATCCTGTTCAAGCGGAACTTCTACGTGGATAATATTTTTGTTCGGAAATTCAGATCTTATGCTTTTTAGTTTTTCATCATTTAGGAAAGCTTTTCGCTCTTTTCCAGATAGGTGCTCGTTTAGAGCTTCAAAGACTATAAAGTCATTAACCTTATCTTTTAATATATCAATTCTTAATCGAAG
>MDTD01046286.1_pt1 | contig 33284 bp, 22 predicted proteins | sample 811221 | NCBI WGS metagenome assembly MDTD01 (sample SAMN05326646, study PRJNA326480) | marine metagenome | isolation source: seawater | place: Pacific Ocean: South West | collected 2011
GACAAACCCTACGACCAATTCATCCGGGAACAACTAGCCGGTGATGAAATCGCTCCGGACAATCTCGAATCACAAATCGCCACTGGCTATTTACGCCACTGGATCTATGAATACAACCAACGCGATGCAAAATCCCAGTGGTCGATCATCCTTAATGACATTACGGATGTAACCGGAGATACCTTTTTAGGAATGGGGATGAGCTGTGCTCGCTGCCATGACCACAAGTTTGATCCAATATTGCAGGCCGACTATTTTCGTTTGCAGGCTTTCTTCACGCCACTGTTACCGATCAATTCGATTCCCATCGCGACCGCCGAACAGGTTGAACAATATAATGCTGACTACGCCAAATGGGACGCTGCCACGCTGGAAATTCGAAAAGAAATCGAACGCATGAAAGCACCGAAAATCAAATCTTCACGGCACGATCAGTACTCCAAATTCCCTTTAGACGTTCGACCGTTTTTGTTCAAAACTCCAGCCGAACGGACTCCATATCAACAACAGCTAGCCTATCTGGCTGACCTTCAGGTGAATGACCAAATCGTAAAGATTGACTGGAGCAAGCACTTTAAGAACGGCCAGAAATCAAAGTGGGACGAGCTACAACGTCAACTCAAGGAATATGAGTCGTTGAAACCGAAGCCGCTGGACGTCATTCCCACCGTCACGGATGTCAGTACCACTGCTCCGGAAACATTCATCCAGGACACCGATCATTCCGTCTTGCCGGGAGTGCTCAGCATTATTAATCCTCAGGATGCTGCTATCCCCGTACTCGAGAATGCCTCGACGACCGGTCGACGGACTGCATTAGCAAACTGGATGACGCAAAAGGACAACCCACTTACGAGCCGAGTTATGGTGAACCGAGTCTGGCAACATTACTTTGGTCATGGAATCGTCAAAACGCCAAGTGACTTTGGCATCCTTGGAGCACGCCCTACCCACCCCGAACTACTTGATTTCCTGGCGTCTGAGTTTGTCGAACATAACTGGAGCCTGAAGCACATTCATAGATTAATTCTCAATTCTTCGACCTATCGACAGGCAGCCATTAACCCTCACGCAGAGGCAGCACGCCAAATCGATTCTGACAACACGTTGTTATGGCGAGCCTCCGTGCGGCGGCTCGATGCAGAGCAAATCAGAGATAACATGCTGGCGGCTTCCGGAGAACTTGATCGCAAGTCGTTTGGGGTTCCTGTGGAAAGTACTGTTGCTCGACGATCTATTTATTTGAAAGTCATTCGCAACAAGCCGAATGCACTGTTGATGGCGTTTGACGGTACCGATAATATCCTGAGTACACCTGAACGTATGACAACCACAACACCCAATCAGGCACTGTTAGTTTTCAATAGCGCCTGGGTACTGGCCCGAGCAGAAAAACTGGCCGCAGCAACATTCCCGGCTGAACAACAATTCGAATCAGCGATTGATCAATTGCACCTGCGGCTCTTTGCACGACATGCAACCAAGAATGAAATCGAAACTGCACGAAATTTTGTAACTCAGTCAGATGACTCGAAAGATCTTTGGAAAGATTACTGCCACGTCCTACTTTGCTCTAATGAATTCATCTACATCGACTAACCAACCCATAGTCTAAATGCCTAATTGTTTAATTGTCTAACTGCTTAACTGTTCAACTGTCACCGTTACAATCCAATTATGAATATGCCTCGGACTCAAACACGACGTGAAATGCTCGCCACTGCCGGTGCTGGCTTCGGTTCCATTGCACTCGCAGGCTTGCTTCAGCAACAACAGTTACTGGCCAGCCCGCGTCCGCATCATGTCCCAACGGCCAAAAATGTAATCTTTCTGTTTATGGAAGGTGGCCCGAGTGCGATGGATCTGTTTGATCCAAAACCTAAACTCCGAGAACTGGCCGGGCAACCACTACCAGATTCCTTCGGTCCCATTATCACTCCGATGGGAGAATACAATGCTCCCCTACTGCCGGACCTGAGAAAATGGAAACAACATGGAGAGGCCGGAACCTGGGTCTCTGACTGGTTACCCAATATTGCAACTTGTGTGGACGACATCGCTGTCATTCGCTCGTTGCATGGAAACGGGTTGAATCATTCCAACGGTGTTTGCCAAATGAATACGTGCTCCATCCGTGGTGGACGTCCATCACTAGGAAGTTGGGTGAGTTACGGACTCGGGACAGTTAACAGTAACCTTCCCGGATTCGTTGTCATTGAAGACGTCCCCAATCGTGTATTTAATAAAGCTCGGAACTGGAGTGCGGGATTCATGCCTGCCGTGTATCAAGGGACAGCACTCTACAACGAAAATCCTCCGATTAAGAATCTCATTCCGCCTGAAGGACTTAGCCCCACCCGTCAACAAAGCAAATTAGATCTTCTGTCTCAAATCAATAAAGTTCATGCCGAGAAACTGAGCAGGGAACAAAGCGAGTTAGAGGCTCGGATCGAGAGCTTTGAACTGGCGTATCGAATGCAACAGGCTGCCCCCGAAGCCGTTGATCTGTCTCTGGAAACTCAAGAGACCAAAAGTCTGTATGGAATGGATCAGGACGAAACCAAGGATTTTGGGAAGAACTGCCTGCTGGCAAGGCGTTTGGTTGAGCGAGGCGTTCGCTTTGTGCAGCTTTATCACGGGTGTGGTAGTAAGTGGGACGCACATTCAAACATAGAAGCCAATCACACGCGAAACTGCAAGGCGAGTGACAAGCCTGTTGCCGGACTCATCAAAGATTTGAAACGGCGAGGGCTACTCGAAGACACACTCGTTATCTGGGGTGGTGAGTTTGGGCGAACGCCGATGAGTGAAAAGGGGACTGGACGCGATCATAACGCCTATGGATTTACTATGTTTATGGCAGGCGGCGGTGTCCGGGGCGGACAGGTTATCGGTTCCACCGATGAACTCGGATTACACGCTGTGGAAGACCGAATGCACATCAAAGATCTGCACACCACGATTCTTTATTTGCTCGGCATCGACAATATGGAACTGGTATATCATCATCAGGGAAGGCCTGAGCGTCCAACGCTCAATGAAGGCTCGCCTATGCTGAAACTCCTAGGCTAACCCATCCTCGTACGCTCTCTCACTCTATGCTCTTCTCTGACTTCCCTGACCTCACGGTGAACAGTGCCACCAATGCTGATCAGCAATCCATCGTGCAGCTCATTGACACATGCTATCAGGAGTATGGAGACCGAGTGGTACTTGATGGTGACGATAGTGACCTGCTCAATATTGAAAGCAATTATCGTGATCGCGATGGCGAATTCATTGCTGTCACCGACTCGACTGGAAGTATTATTGGGACGCATGCAGTCGTACCATTAGATAAAGCCCGGGGCCTCTGTACCTTCCGTCGACTTTATCTGGAAAAGAGTTACCGAGGATCCGGTCTGGGGCAAGCGTTGATGCTTTGGGCAATCCAATGGGCTCGTAACACGGGCTACAGTCGTGTTGAATTCTGGTCTGACACACGCTTTACCCGGGCACATCAATTCTTCAGAAAACTGGGATTTGAAACCAGCCTGGAGACTCGCGACATGGACGACGGAATCCAGCCCTATAGCGAGTACTTCTTCTGGCTCGATTTCCCCCCAAAGGCTTTGTAAGCACCCTCACTTAATATCTTCAATACATTACAATTCATTGATGTATTCGATTCTCTTGCTCCTTGCCCCTTTCACGGGATAATTCTGATGAAAAGCATTATCAAAACCACAGTAGTTTCTTCTTTTCTTCTCCTCCTTTCTCTGACGACTTTGGTTCGTGCAGAAATCAAAGAACTTGCCACCATCGAAGGAATCACGTCATATGAAATGGACAATGGTCTACAGGTTTTACTGTATCCGGATGATTCGGCCTCGACGGTCACTGTGAACATGACTGTCTTTGTCGGCTCTCGCCATGAAGGTTATGGCGAGGCGGGCATGGCCCACCTGCTGGAGCACATGTTATTTAAGGGAACACCGACCTTCAAGAATATCCCTGCATTGCTTAATGAAAAGGGAGCACGCTTTAACGGAACAACCTGGCTGGATCGTACCAACTACTATGAAACACTCCCGGCCAGCGATGAGAATCTCAAGTTGGCAATTCGGCTGGAATCCGACCGCATGATGAACAGCTATATTAAAGGGGAAGATCTCCAGTCTGAATTCTCCGTCGTACGCAGTGAATTCGAACGTGGTGAAAACAGTCCCAGCCGAGTTCTCATGCAACGCATGCAGTCAGCAGCCTTTGACTGGCATAACTATGGCAAGTCGACGATCGGGAATAAAAGCGATATCGAACTTGTTCCACTTCCACGATTACGAGCGTTCTATAAGAAGTACTATCAACCGGACAACACGATGGTGATTGTGGCTGGACGTTTTGACAAGGAAAAGGCACTGGAATACCTCGGGGAAACCTTTGGAAAAATTCCCGCTCCGACTCGGGAATTGGAACGCACCTATACGATCGAACCTCCTCAGGATGGTGAACGCATTGTCAACCTTCGCCGAGTTGGTGAAGTTGGCATTGCCGGCGTGCTCTATCACGTTCCTGCTTCGGCTCATCCGGATTTCGCTGCGGTCGATGTCTTTAGCTACATCATGGCGACCGAACCTGCCGGGCGATTGTATAAATCACTGGTGGAAACCAAAATCGCATCCAGCATCGTAGGCGGGACCTATGCTCTTCACGACCCGGGTGTCATGCTCTTCTATAGTCAGGCCACGGAAAAGGATAACATTGGCAAAGTCCGGGATGTGATTCTAGCTGAAATAGAAAAAGTGGCTACCGATGGCGTGTCTGCAGACGAAGTCAAGCGAGTCATACAGCAAATTCAGAAATCTCGAGAACAATCGCTTAACGACACGAGTCGTATTGCTGTGGACTTAAGTGACTGGGCGGCTCAAGGTGACTGGCGACTGTTTTTCTTATATCGAGACCGAGTCGAAGCAGTCACACCGGAAGATGTACAACGTGTGGCAAAGCTTTACACCAAACCCGAAAATCGAACGATCGGAATGTTCATCCCAACCGACGAACCATCTCATGTCACCATCCCGGAGACTGGAGATATTGCTGCCATGGTGGAAGGCTATCAAGGCCGCGAAGCGATCGCTCAGGGGGAAAAGTTTGAAGCTACACTCGACAATATTGAAAAACGCACGTCGCTGGACACTTTGCAATCCGGAATACAGGCAGCTGTTCTACCCAAGAAAAGCAGGGGCGAACAGGTTGTACTTAATCTGAGTCTGGACTTCGGAACGATTGAAAGCCTCAAAGGATTTGATGTTGCTACCGATTACATCGGTTCGCTCATGCTGCGGGGGACGAAGGATAAAACACACCAGCAAATTCAGGATGAACTGGATGCTCTCGGAGCAACGCTCAGTATTTCCAGTAGTTCCGGAAGCCTCAATTTTTCAATCGTAGCAAAACGCAAGACGCTCCCTCAGGTTCTAAATCTGATGAAAGAGATCATTGAAACTCCGACCTTCCCTGAAGAAGAGCTTCAAGTGATGGTGCAACAGCGAATCACTTCTTTAGAAGCATCGAAAAGTGAACCTCAATCACTAGCTATGAACTTACTCGCTAGAAAATTAACTCCCTATGACGCCGGCGATATTCGAGCCACGCTTCCTGTAGAGCAGCAGATCGAACAGTTGAAGACGGTGAAAATTGAAGACGTCGTTAAAGTTTACAACGAGCAGGTTGGCAACGCGGCAGGAGAATTAATCGTAGTGGGAGATTTTGACGTGGAGGAAGTGCTTCCACAAATCCAGGACTCGGTCAAAACCCTTTCCTCGGAGATCACCTACCAACGGATTGCAGATAAGCCTTTCCCGGATGTCAAAGGAACGCATGAAACCATTGTCACTCCGGACAAAAAAAATGCTTTCTACATCTCGGCTCATCAGATTGCCGTAGGCCGCTTACACCCTGACTATGCCGCCTTAGTCGTTGGTAATCATATCCTGGGCGGCGGTGCCCTCTCCTCACGACTGGCTGACCGCGTTCGCCAACAGGAAGGACTTTCTTACACCGTCGGATCGATGTATCGGACATACCGAAAGGAAGGGCATGGGCGGATCATGATTTATGCCATTTCTAACCCCGACAACTCCGACAAAGTGGTGAGCGTGATTAATGAAGAAATTAACAAGCTGATCAAAGACGGAGTCAACCAGGAGGAAGTCTCCAAAGCGGTCGATTCAATCCTGCAAAGCAGTGCCGTTTCACGTTCGACCGATAGTGGCATCGCTGGTCTTCTGGGACAGCTACTGGCCTCTGAACGGGATATTCAGTCGGTAAAGGATTTGGAAGACCAAATGATGAAGCTCACTCCCGAACAGGTTCATGAGGCTATCAAGAAGTATATCAATCCTGAAAAACTGATTATTGTTACGGCTGGCGACTTCAAATAACTCGTTGGTTCGAGAGCCCTCAGCATGAACCATCCTACCGGTTGCTGGTTTAACCGTAGTTCAACTTCTCACCCGTCTCTCTTGATATCGAAGAGTCGATTAGCATCGGCTCTGACATTGAGAGGGACTCTTTAATGGCATCGCTCAAATCGTCCGCTGTGGAAACACGAACTGCTTTCATGCCCATAGCATTGGCCATCGTAACTAAATCGTATTCCGGTCCAACGAGATCCATTCCTTCATATTTGCCCGCCAACGCACCGGGTAATTGCATCCCCTGAGCACAGATTTTTAAAATGTTGTATTGAGCATTGTTGGCCACAACGATAGTCGCTGGAATTTGATATTTGACGGCTGACCATAATCCCTGAATGCCGTACATAATGGCACCCTCACCAAGCACGCCCAAAACGTTTCTATCGGGCCAGGCTAATTGAGCTCCAAGTGTTACTCCCAATCCCCAACCCAGTCCCCAGCCGCGATGGCCAAAATAGCCGGTTGGATCCTTTAAATAACCAAGGCGTTCTAACGTCGTATTGGTCGTAGTAACGGCTTCCTCAACGACGGCTACTTTTTCCGGTAGCACTCGACCGATTGCTTCCATGAAACAAAGTGGCGACATCGGAGACTGCTCACGCTGCGAATCAATTTGTAGTCGCAGATTCTCACGAGCTTGAGAATGTTTGGAGGCCCATGCCTGTCCACGGTTTTTGTTGGCGATAATCTGTTCAGCACCAAGTGTTGTTCTTAAGCCGGCTGTAATGGCTTCGATCCCCTCTCGCGTATCACCAATCAGACCAACCTCAACGGGAAAGTTTTTGCCAATTTCGCGAGGACTTTCATCCAGGTGAATCAACTGGACATGCTCAGGGATGGCTTGATCGGGTTCATAGTAGATATAGAGCCTGAACAGATCCATTCCTGTCACAAAAATGACATCAAAGTCCTTGAGACGCTCATGAATCTCCGGAGCCCATGGTGGTAAGCCCTGGCCATAGAGCGGATGATCTGAAGGGAAAGCGAGACGACCATGGGTTGTGCCTGATTCCGTGAGGACAGGAGCTCCGAGGGTCTCCGCCAAGTCAACTAAAGCTTCATTTGCCCCTCGTTCTGTTACTCGACTCCCTCCAAGAATTGCCGGATTCCTGGCCGACTTTAATAGTTCCACAGCCTGCTCAATGGCGGCAGACGGCGGACGCACTCGAGAATCTGGTATGCGAATTGGAGACAGATCCAGATTTAATCCCTCAACCGATTCCATTTGGACATCGACCGGCAATGACATGAACACGGGGCCTGTCGGAGGCGTCAAAGCGACCTGAGCGGCACGACGTACGGCAGCCGGAAGATCCTCCACTCTGGACACCTCAACTGCCCACTTCGTCCAGGGCCGAGTCACCTCAAGCATCTCGCCTCCCAGGATTGGTTCGTCAGAACACAATCGCCGATCCTGTTGTCCTGCGGTGACTAAGAGCGGAGTGCCTTCGCGAAATGCGTTGTAAAGCATTCCCATCGCGTTACCGAGGCCTGGGCACACGTGTAAATTCACGACTCCTAACTCGCCCGTTGCCATACTGTAGCCATCCGCCATGGCCATGACGGGAACTTCCTGTAAGCCCAGCACATACTGCAATCTGGTGTCGCGTGTCAGAGCATCATTTAACGGCAATTCGGTAGACCCCGGATTTCCGAAAATATACTTCACGCCATGATCCGCTAACAAATCCAGAAACAGATCGATCCCGGTCTTTGACATGTTTTCTTTTCCTTGTTGTCGCCGGATTAAATGCAAAGACGGCTGAGTCTTAATAGCTCAACCGTCTCCTGCAATTGGTTACATTATCCGCTGCCCATTTATTCAGGATTTAGATCTCAGGCTCGGCCTGGACAACACGAACATCTCGCCTCGTCTTAATGATCCGCTGAGACGCTCGACTCATGCCTGTCTCGATCTGTTCAGATACCTCTACGCCATGTTCAGTACACGGTTGCTTTGGATGATAGACCGTCGCTTCCGGGCCATCGTTATACCAACTGCTCCAAAAGAATTCCCCGCAACCCGACTTGACGCCTCGTGCCTCCATTTTCTTTTTGAGCGAGCCGTGAATATGCTTCGGGCGAGAGACATGGAGATCTCCATTGAGCACGACCGATTCCGTCTGCATATGCATATCCGAATGTCTTCCGCTAAGCGACGGACAGGTACTACAGCAACCTGTTAAAATCGGCGCGGTAGCCACGAAAACTAAAATACTTAGAATCTTGTGTCGCTGTCTGAGCACGTTCATCCCCCCCGGATAATATTTCAGACTGAGTAGTTACTCGATTAGATTGCGCAGTGATTACAGGCAACTAGTTGAAATATCGGGAATTCAACGCCCTTATATTCGGTAAAATCAGCAAAGTTTACCAAATCAAATGTCACTTTACCTGATCACAGACAGGCTAGAACAGCATCGCCCATCTCCACAGTCGTCAATTCACCTCCGAGGTCTGGAGTTTTAGCTCCCGCTGCCAATGCCGCCTCGACAGCAGTACAGACATTTTGAGCGGCACCGTCACATTGAAGGTGATCGAGCATCATCGCCAAACTCAAAATTGCTGCTACCGGATTCGCAATTCCCTTACCTGCTATATCCGGGGCGGAGCCGTGCACTGGTTCAAACATCGATGGAAATTCTCTCGTTGGATTCTCATTCGAACTTGGTGCCAGTCCTAAGCCGCCTCCAAGAATACCTCCCAGGTCAGTGAGTAAGTCACCAAACAAATTCGACGCAACAATCACATCAAAGTGGTCGGGCCAACGCACCAGATTCATCACTGCTGCATCACAGTGCATGCGCTCAGCTTCAACGTCCGGATACTCCGGCTTCAGTTCTTCTAAAATATCGTCCCACATCACATAGGAATATTTTTGGGCGTTACTTTTGGTAGCCATGGTTAGCTTTTTACGACGCTTGCGAGCGGTATCAAATGCGAACCGTATAATTCGTTCAACACCCTTTCGAGTATGGACTGCAGTTTGTACTGCAACTTCGTCCGGAGTCCCCTTTTTAAACCGCCCACCATTATCGATGTATTCACCTTCAGAGTTTTCTCTGATGACAACGAAATCGATCTCTGCTGACGTTCTTCCCGCCAAGACACTCTCGAGCCCTGTGAAAAGATTAGCCGGTCGAACACAGGCAAATTGATCAAAAGCCTGCCGGATTTTCACAAGCGGTGCCAGGGTCTCGTGGTCCGGAATTTCGTCAGGCCAACCTACAGCACCTAGCAGAATGGAATCTACTTCACGAATTTCGTCAAGAAATCCTTCCGGGACGACCGTCCCGTGTTGCTTCCAGTATTCATATCCCCAGGGCAACGTTTTAGTCTTAAATGTGATCCCATGCCGCTCACCGACTTGGTGCATCACACGCACAGCCTGTTCTAAAACATCCGGTCCAATACCGTCTCCGGGGTAAAGTGCAATTTCAAATTCCATAGCGCTCGTCTTACTTGGTGTTAGTTGGTTTGCTCGGTTTACTGATGTACTAATTCTGGCTTTTAATCCACTCCAAAACGACCCACCCGACATGGGCCATGGAAATCGCTGAGCATTTATCCACGGTATCCTGAGTCGTGTGCCAGTATGTTTCACGCTTTTGCGGACTCGGATAATCAAAATCGATCAAGTCGATCGTTGGTATCTTAGCTATCTGGTTAAGCGGCAAATGATCATCTCGAACTTCATGCCGAGCGTTTGCACGAAACTCCGCGACCCCCAGTCTCTTCGCGATCGACCAGACCTGCTGGACAATCCTGGGAGCCAGTCGCCGTGAGTTGATTTCCTGATAAATCTGTAGATCGGCATCCGCTACCATATCCAGTAGAATCCCCGCGACATACTGGTAATCATGACGACTCGTAGCATATTGTTCGGCAAAATGAGTCGAGCCCAGGAAAAATGGATCTCGCGCACTGTTGTACACCAATTCTTCGCCATCGAACAAAACCATATCAATACCGAGCTTGCTATCCAGTTTCGCAACTTCTTTTGCCAGAGCACAAAGAACGGCTACGCCACTGCCTCCATCATTTGCGCCCACAAATTCAGCTTTGCGAAGTGTCGGATCCGGATCGTTATCGGGAAAAGGACGTGTATCGTAATGAGCACACAACACGATCCGGCGCTTTTTTTCAGGAAACCAACGGACGATCATGTTAGCCATATCCACAGTCTCGACGCCTTGCTTCGAGATTGGATTACGAGCTTTGAAACGTTGATATTCGACAGCACCACCGTGAGATTCAAAGTAGTCTTGGAGCAACTGCTGTTGGGCAAGCATACCCTCTGAACCACTAAATCGAGGGCCGATTCCTACGACCTTTTCAAGCATCTGCATACAAAGTCGGCCATCTACCGGTAAGGACTCTAAATATGCTTCATCTTGTTTCTGAGCGTATTGCCTAAGACCATTGGCTGACGTAAGAGAAAGTAATTCTCCACGGATGTCCGGCGTCAAACGACCTTGCCGAGTGAATTGGAGAATGATCTCGCGGCGTACTTCGGATACACTGCTGTCTTCATCGGTCGACTCGCCAGCTCCGGGACAGCCCACCACCATGGAGAATGACAACAGCACTAATGGCCAGCCGAGTACTTTAGTTAGTCTCATCACGCGGGATTAAACTCCTGAAATCTAATTGGGTTGTATCCATCATAGGACATTAAGGATAGTCAGGACAATTGCCGTTAATCTCACAAACTCATCTTGTTTCCATTCGATTGCTAGACGACATCTTCGCTGGTAGAAAACGCCACCGTTCTTACCAACATTTTCGAATGTATAACTATCCGGAAATGAATGCGTATCTTCATCAGGCTGAACGTCGACTGGCAGGTTAGTACGTGTGAATCAGACGGCACTGGGGTTCGTTTTTTGCTAAAATAAGCGAATTACACTCGCCTCATCTGCCGATTTGCATGTCATGTCTATGCCTACCCGAAAGCGCTCGTTCAACCTTCCGCTCCCGGCGATTGCCTTAGCGTTAGCTGTCTGCTTCCAAATTGACCTACCGGTATATGGGCAGGCTCAACAACCAGGTAGCTCAGTGGCCGAGTTAACCAAACAGCTTTCCAGTCGTAAGTTTATTCATCGCGAACAAGCCACGTTGGATCTCATCGATCGGGGGACCGAAGTCATTCCCGTCCTTGTCAGCCAATTGGACCAACAGAATTTTGAAGGCGTGACGCGTTCGCTGCATATCCTTTCCGAACTAACTCTTTCCGACAAACAGGGCTTTCGAGCTAACGGAGTGCCGCGACAATCACTGGAAAAGCTCGCGTCTTCTGAAAACCCTCGTATAGCACGCCAGGCCGCTTCCGCTTTGGATCGCATCAATCTGGTTCGTGAAGGAGATGCAATTCGAGGACTTACAAAACTGGGAGCCAGATATAACCGCGTTTACACGCGTATCGGAGCGGATTCGCGATACGTCCAACAGCTTCATATCGACAGCGGATGGCAAGGGGATGCGGAAGATTTGTACATGCTTCCCTGGGTGGCCTCAGCAGAAGAATTGCTGATCGAGGAGATTGAACTTGATGTTCAGTGGTTTGCCATCATTTCAAGAATGCGGAAACTAACTTCACTCGTCGTCAAACGATGCCCTTTAACGGATGCGTCTGCTGAGCATATTGGCCGACTAAGCTCACTTACCAATTTGGATATCCGCTATTGCCCCATCTCGGACAATGGTTTTGATCAATTGCATCCACTTAAAAAACTCGCCTTCGTCAAACTCTATGGAACAAAGGGAACCAAAGAGGGAGCCGAACGCCTCCAACAGGCTGTGAAGGCAGAAATGGATTTTCGACTGGGAGCCTTTCTGGGAGTTGGCTGTCGACAACCGCCCGCTGCTTGCTATATCGAAAGTGTGCAACCTAATACCGGTGCTTTCAAGGCTGGGTTGATGGTGGGAGACATCATCACAGCTTTCGATGACAGACCAGTGAAAGACTTTAATGACCTCCGCAGAATTATTAGCGGGCACAAGCCGGGAGACAAATCCAAAGTTTTCATTTCGAGGATCGGCATTCCTCAATCCGGAGTCTTTAATAAAACGAATGACTCGATGGTGAAAGCCGTAGTCAAACCTCATATCGCTGGCGTCCTGGTGGATGAGATTCCGGAAGACTGCCCACTTTACAAAGTAGGTCTACGTAAAGGGCATGTCCTTACCAACCTTCAATCCATTGAAGTAACATCGGCTGCGGAGTTGGCTAAAATGATCAGCGATGCTCCCGTCGGACCCATTCGCGTGATGTTTTCCACGAATCCCAAGGAAATCGTCGTGGAAGTTGAATTTGGCGAATGGGATTAATAACGACAACGATTTGTAGCACTGACTTTTTTGCCGTATCCCATGGAGAACACCATGCCTCATTTAAATCGCCGTGACTTCGCACGAGGGACTGTAGAATCTCTAGTCACCTATTCGTTGCTCAATACGATGTTCAGCAATGAGCTATTCGGCGCTGAAATCAAACCGATAGCGGCTCAATGGATCAAAGATATCCATGAATTAGGTCAGGATTTGAAAGGGAAAAAGCTGTCTCAGATACAATGGCAAGACCAGTGTGAAAAGCTCTTTGCTAAAGTCGATCTGAAAGATCTAATGAAGTTCGTCGATTTTGGAGGTCGCATCTCTTCCACTCCTTTTCGCGAGAAAGGAGAACGCCCCATTCGTTTCAAATTTCCTGAAGTGGAAGGATTACCCACCAATCTCGTGTTCGGCCATCAAATTTTCAAACTCAAAAAAGGCCAAAGCGTCGTTCCTCATGGGCATGACAACATGGCAACCGCTTTCTTAATCATGAAGGGCCAGTTCCGAGGTAAACACTATGATCGCCTTGAAGATACTGAAAGCCATATGATTATCAAACCAACTATTGATGCTAAGTTTAAGCCGGGAGAATGCTCGACTGTTACTCAGGTAAAAGACAATGTGCACTGGTTCAAGGCCGAGGCCGATGAAGGTTTTATTTTCAATATCCACATCATCGGACTCCATGCTGGCTCTAGTGGCCGAGTCTACGTTGACCCGAACGGTGAGCAACTTAGCAATGGCCGCATTCGTGCTCGAAAGCTTGGAGCGGCAGAAGCTACGAAACTGTACGGTTAATACTGTGGCCTCGCCGTTTATCGAAGCGACACATTAAAGGATAAATATGAGAACTCTTGAATTGAATCACGTCGCCATTCATGTGGAAGATGTGGAACGTACTTGTGAATTCTACTCCAATGTCATGCAGTTGCAGTCGTTGCCGCGTCCTGCCTTTGATTTCCCTGGAGCCTGGTATTTGCTGGGGGAAGTTCAGGAACTACATATCATTGGCAATCGAGACGAAGAAATTAACGGGCACCCTCGGGGAAATCACTTTGCTTTAATGGTTGATGACATTGATGCCTGGGAAGAGCACCTTGATAGTTTGGGAGTAGAACACTATCCTCGCCGAGTACTGCCAGACGGTGCTCAGCAACTCTTTCTACACGATCCGGATGGACACACCATTGAACTTTGCGTGCCGCCTCCGACCACAGATTAACCATTCAACGCAGTTGAGAATACAACATGGATTTAGGATTAACGGGCAACGGCGTTTTAATTGTTGGCGGCGCCAAGGGTATTGGCCATGCCATTGCTCAGGAGTTTGCCAATGAAGGTGCAGATGTTGTTCTGGCTGACATTGACCCCGCTGTTCAAGAATCCGCTGTTTTGATGAATGCCTCGGCCAATGGCACGATCACCTCAGTGGTCCTCGACGCAACGGATTATAATGCGGTTCAGGCACTAGCTGAAGATATCAACAGTTACACAGAGAAGCTGAATCACCTCGTCTATGCAGCTGGCGTGGGTTCCAATAAATTTGGATTTCCGTTTTGGGAAATGGATCCATCTGACTGGCCATTTGTATTGGAAGTGAATCTCATGGGTGCCGTGAATGTCGCTCACGCTTTTGCTTCTCAGATGCAGCAGTGTGGACAAGGCTCCATTCTCTTTATCGCATCGATTGCTGCTCAGATGGGGTCACAAACCGACCCGCCATACAGTGCAGCCAAAGCAGCCATCGTAAACTTCATGCAGGTCGTTGCCAAAGACTTCGCTCCCTACAATGTCCGTGCCAATGCCATTAGCCCGGGGATGATCCAAACCACGTTAAACAAAAGCGTCTGGGCTGCCTGGAATGAACGCCAAAGTGATACCGACAAACGGAGTTATGAAGATTGGGCCGGAGAAAAAATAAGCAGTATCTGTCCTTTGGGACGTTGGCAAAAGCCTGAAGATATTGGCCGCATGGCTACCTTCCTGGCTTCCCAGGCGGCAGGCAATGTGACGGGTCAAACCGTCAATGTCGACGGCGGCATCATTATGCACAGCTAAAAATTGCGATTTACTCCGCTGCGGCAGGTAGCACGGTGAGCCAGAATCGATTTCTTGTTAACGCGGAGTTTTTGACAAGGTAGTGGGCTTCGATACTACCACCTTCGTAACTACCGACGATCGTGACGGGCCCGGAAAACTCCTGAGGTTCCCCTTTCAATACTACCTGTACTTTCTTAGCAGAATCACCACTCGCTTCCGATTTGGCAGCAATGGCCGTCATCCCTTCGGGAAGGCCTTTCACTTCAACTAACATCTCTTTGTTAAATCCACCCGTTCGCTCGACCGTCAGTGGAATCAGTAAATTCTCATTTTTCTTCAGCAGCTCACCTCGATCAACGCTCATTTTGACGGCAGCCGTGGTAGGTTGCACATCGACTCGATAGGCGTATCGCTCCCCTCCCTGACGATGCAAATCGCGTATGGTTAATTGATAATCACCATCAGCAGGTATTTTGTAGCTAAACTCGGGATCCCGCTCGGTTCGGCTCAAATCATCCTGAGTGAAAAGAACAACGCCTGCTGCATCTTTAATTTGAATGATCGGATCGGTGGGGAATCCAATAGTTCGGGCATAGGCTTTGATGAATAAGCTCGAATCTTTCGTTTGATTTTTGAGAAGCACCATATGCTCTTCAGCTTTTGTCTTTAATACACCGCTCAAGCTAACAGGTACGGAGACTTCTGTGACCGCCGCTTCAGCGTTCTTAGTCGTCAAGACGGCAACAGCGCCGTCGAAATCATTAATAGCGACGCTGCCTGGAATGCCTACTACCGACAAGTGTCCATTGAGGGCGACTCCCACATCTAACTGCTCATCACTAAAACCAATTCCCATCGGCTTCACCGTGGTCATCTCTGCTGATTTTACTAACGGCAGACAGTAGTCGAGGAATTTATCCTTGGATGCGGTAATACGGTAGATATAAGTTGCAGCCGCGGAGAATCCAATGGATGAATTAGGAGTGGTGGGGAAGGCAAAGAGCCTGACTTGGTACACTCCATCTTTCGCAGCAATAAAACTCAATTGAGGATCTATGTTTCGTTCGTCGTCGTTTTGAGCAACAACAAAACCACGTTCATCAGCGACCTGCAGGATACCGTCCATGGGCGAACCAAGTATATTATTGGCAGTCACCATCAGCGTGACTTTTTCTCCCGCTTTGAGATTCAGCCCAAAGATGTCGACATCACCGGACTCTTTAAGTTGTCCGTTGACGACCGTCGGCAACTCGATCGTTTTCCACTCACCAGGTTTTGCATTCGGCTCTTCTTCCTGAATTTCATTAACCGCTCCGACGATGATCGGAATTAATGGGCTTGCGCCTTCCGCGTCATAAATTCGAAAATAATACGGACCCGAGGGTAAGTTCACCGCAACGGTAACTTCCAGCACGCCCGCATCTTCGTGCGTTTTCACTGTCAGCCCTTCAGGGAATTCACCGTCAATCTTAACGGGCCAGGAGGTCCACGAACCGGACATCTTGACTGTCGAGGTGGTACCTTGTTGAATTCCGGGGGGGTATACCGATGTGAGTGTTGGAGCAGCAGCTGAGAGCTGACTACCAACAAACAATGAGGCAATGATGAGAGTTAAACAGTTTCGAGTCATCCGTGCGTCTCAGTTAGTCTTTCAATGTGAATTCGGGAGTGTTCATCAATGCCCAGAGAATATACGAGGCGGCATCTTTGGGTTTCTCTTTGTTGTTTTCAAAGATCTCTTTACAGATTTCCAATTCCTCGCCATCTGGTTCACGACTGTAACATAGTAAATACAACTGTTTGATAACCTCTGCCGGTTCCGCCTTTTGCTCGTCGATCATCTTGCCAATCGCATTGTTACCATTGGTCACTTTGGCATGAAGTTCCGGAGAATTCATCAGATGCAGAATCTGAGTCACGGTGGAGTCGGGGGTTCGCTCACAGGGAGGATCCTGGTTAGGATCAGGCCTCCCGAAGGTGTCCAGGAACAGACTGGTTACACGGTGCGTCCAGATTTGGTTGGACCGAGCACCATACGGCATCGCTGCAAAATTATTTGGCATGGCCGTGATATCCGATATGGCATCGAGTAGAACTTCAGCGCGAAGTCTGACCCGGTAGTGACGTGAATAGTTCCGTGTGTCAGCTACGTTGCGTTCTGTTGGTTCGGAGCTGAGGCCATAGACGTGCGACTTGGCGATGACTCCGATCAGCTTTTTAATATCGTATTTGTTATCTGCAAAGTATTGTCCAAGAGCTGCAAGCAGTGGTTCATTAGTCGCGGGATTTGTTGCTCGCAAGTCGTCTACGGGTTCGACAAGTCCGCGGCCCATCATGTCTGCCCACACTCGATTGGCCATCACTTTACCAAAGTAGTCGTTTTCCGGAGCCACCATCCAGTCGGCTAGTTTTCCACGCATGGAGTAATCACTTTGCAATTCGTCTTCGCTAAAAGCGATGTCACCGTAGAGTGGACGGGGAGCCAGGACAGCGCCGGTCAGTGGGTGTGAAACACTGCCACTACTTGCTTCCATAATGACCTCTTCACTTCCGGAGATAGGAGGGGACAACCCTGTGCCTTTCCTACCGACTCGAGCGAAGAAAGCTGCGAACGAGTAGAAGTCTTCTTGACTCCAGCGTTCGAATGGGTGGTGGTGACATTTTGCACAATCCAAACGGATGCCTAAGAACAGCTGGCTGACCAGAGTCGTCACTTCGTCTGGCGAACGGCGATCTCGAAATAATGTGGCCGCCCCGTTTCGGAAAGTGGAGCCTTCTGCAGTGACAAGGCCGCGGACGAATTCGTCGTAGGGACGATTTTCACGAAAGGCCTCTCGAATCCAGTTGTCATAGTTTAAGACGGCTTTGATCCCGACGCGGTAAGGGTTTGGTCGCAGCAGGTCTGTCCATTTATTGGCCCAGTGGTCGGCATATTCGGGTTGATCAAGGAGCCAATCAACTAGCTTTTCCAGCTTTGCCGGGTCGCTGTCATTGAGATAGTTTTGGGATTCTTCGGGCGAAGGTAAACGTCCAATGATGTCGATATATAGTCGTCTGACGATTTTGGAGTCAGACGCCGGTTCCGAAGCTGTGATTCCTAACAGTTGGAGTTTATCCCAGACTTTGTCATCAATGAAATTCTTGCGTGGGAGTTTGGCATAGTATTCGTCCGGTACGTCTCCTGCGAGTGGTATGAGAACGCGACACGTTGCGATCGCACCCATAAACCGCGCCATGATTGTGGCTTCCCCGGGAATCGGCCCTGACTTAATCACTCCCTCATTAGTGACACCCACAACGACGCTCTCATTTGACTGGAAAGCACTCTGTCCGGTTACATCGCGACGAGTTCCATCCGAGTAAGTAGCGACAACCACCAATTGCTGAGTCTCTTTAGGTACCATGACTCGGTCTGTAGGGAAGATCTCAACGCTTTCCAGAGTTGGTTCGTCGGGGATGCTTCGCGGAGCGCCCAGATCGATCCAACGGCGAATGGTTTGATAATCGTGGCTGTCATCGGGGAGACGAATCCCTCCGCCATGGGGAACATGCCCTGCTCCTTTTTTAAGTAGGAGGCTTTCTTTGGGAGAGGCTGGAAAGATACGCCGTCCACGTGCTTCTCGAGTGAGTGCGTTAAAGTCGAATTCCGAGTCGAATCCGAGTAATGAGAGCTGAAAGCCATTTTGCCCTCTGGCTTTTCCGTGACATGGCCCCGTGCTACATCCTCGAGCGGCCAGGATCGGCTGAATATGCAACTCAAAACTAACCGGCCCTTCCAACTCATAATCAGTGACACCCACTCGAAGTTGTGCTTGGGTGTCGCCGAATTTCACTGTAACGGAAGTAGTTCCGTTTGATTTAGGTCGAGCGATCCCTGCAGAGTTAATTTCGACGACGCTTGGATCTTCGATGACAAAAGTGACATCTTCCGTAACTTCACGACTACCATCCTGGCCGTGACTTACCGCCACGATCCGTTGTAAATCGGTACTATAGCGCAGATTAATTTCTGTAGGAAAAACATTTAGCTCCGCCGCCATCCCAAAATCAGTGCCACCCACTATTAGGAGGACCAAAAGTACTTTTTGTTTGGAAAACAATAGATTAACTCCACATGTATGCATCAATTCTATTCTCTATTCTACCAGAATCCGTGCCACCCACTCAAAATCAGTCTTCAGAATCCGTGCCACCCACTCTGAATCAGTGCCACCCACCATTGGAATCTACTCTTTTAAGTGACACCCACTAGATTAAATGCTATAGAAATTCAAGATATTTGTTATTGGGTATTGGCAATGTTGGATTTAGCTATAATGTGCTAGCCTCTTAGACAGATATTGGAATATACAGATGGACAGCTCAAACCCAGATTTCGACATTATCCCCAAATATGACTCGATCGAGGAAATTGATCGGGAGTTGAGGTTTTTTCCGGCAAACGTTGAGCAGGCTAAAACGCTCAGTATGGATCAGGTTCAGCATTATAATGAAGAAGGATATATTTCAGGCCTAGACGTGTTTACGGAAGGGGAAGCGGCTGGCTTGCGATCATATTTTGATAAACTCCTAAGCGAGGTCATAGCATCCGGTGGTGATAGCTACTCTATTAGTACGGCACATTTTAAACATGCGCGAGTTTACGATCTATTGAAGCATCCAACTATTGTGGGATACGTAAAGGACATCCTGGGCAATGACATTATTGGTTGGGGAAGTCATTTCTTTTGCAAAATGCCACATGACGGGAAAGCTGTTTCCTGGCATCAGGACGCAAGTTACTGGCCTTTGACTCCATCAAGAACGACTACTGTTTGGTTAGCGATCGACGACGCCGATGAAGGTAATGCTGCCATGCGTTTTATTCCGAGGTCTCATCTCCACGGCCACCTAGACTGGCAAGAGAGCGATTCGACTGAGAACAACGTCTTGAATCAGACGGTTACAAACGCTCAAGAATATGGCGAGACTCCGATTAATAACGAATTACGAGCGGGACAGATGTCCATACATAGCGATTTACTATTACATGGTAGTCATGCCAACAACTCCGACAGACGCCGTTGTGGTCTAACGCTCCGGTACTGTTCGGCGGACGTTCATGCCTATATGGATTGGAATCTCAAAGGTGTTATCGTCGCTGGGTCTGCTGATACTCGGATCTGGCCTGGAGCAACCCGACCTGTAAATAAATAAGGGGTGAATCATTCTGACCACCCCTTAATTATTTTCTTTAATCGAAAAAAGCAACCTACTCTTCGTCGCTGCTTTCCTCTTGTGGAGTCACAGGTGTTGATGGAACAGCTTCTTGTTCTTCAGGAACTGGTGTTGGCTCCGGAGTTGGTTTGGGTTCAGTTTGTTGTGCTGCGAGTTGCGCGGCCGCTTCATCAACCTGACTCTTTAATTCAGTTGAAAGCTCATCCATGGCTTCTTCAAGACCAGCCTTCGTTGATGCTAATGCAGTCTGATTCTCAGCAGCCAGTTTCTTTGCCAATTGGCTTGCAAAAGTATCATTCTGAGATTTCAGGTCTTTCGCGAGTTTGTCGGTCATTGTTATCAATTCCAATTCACTTGCCTTTGCTAGCTCAGTGATCAACTGCTGATTCGCTTTAGCCTGTTCCTGTGTGGCTGTTTGAAAATCCTGACTTAGGTTTTTAAACATCATGTTGAGACGATTACGCGCCCGTTTGTTAGCTTGAGCGATCTTGGTTGATGCCTCTTTGTATGCAACCGTTAGTTCATCTCGAAATTTCTCGTTAGCAGATACCATTGCTTTACCTTGCTCATTTAAGGCTTGCATCGCGGCAGCGTACTGTTTTGACAATTGGCCGGCGTGTTTTTTGGCCTCTGCTGTAAGATTCTGACTGTGCGTCTGCGCCTGATTTTGAAGCTTCTTAGATTCTGCAGCGACTTTTGCCTCAGTCGCTTTACGCAGAGTTTCTGTAGCGACTGCAACGTCCTCGTCTAATTTATCAGACAATTCAGCGTACAATTCTCCCTTGAGCTCTTTCTTCAACTGTTCGCGTTGGTACTCTTTCGCACGGCGGAACAATAGTGGCTTTTTGAAAATGGGCTCTTTCTTAGAGTTCGATTGTGCGACTGCAAAATCTACCGTTAAAACTGAAAGGGCACAAAATACCGCAAGTACAAAACGTGAATTAATCATCTTACCTACCTCCTGCATATTTCCTCTTCTTAGGGATCGGCATAACCTATCGTAGTTAACCGGAAAATATTCCCAATTCAGTGGTAAATATCTCATTTTATCTATTTTAACCTGTGGCTATTGATTTTGGCAATTGTAATTTGATTTTGAGTAACATCCATAGGTTGCTAACTAATTAGTATTCCCTAGGACCCTCAAAATCGTTACTATTCCGACCTATTTTGATACGTAGCCACTTGGAATATTTAATGGGTAATTACCTTGTATTATAGACAATTCCTTTCGACTTTCGTCTTGTTGCTTGGCTTATTTGATCTGTCGGTATCCGGGCAAGATGCCGGGTTACCTGAATTAACTATTCAAGAGGCTGCCCCTCAAACCGTGGATTTAAGTGAGAACGAAACAAATTCAACGCAGTCCATTGTCGCTCAAGATGGCGAAACAACTGCAGTTGAAGAAGCCCCCAAAGGTGGCGAAGAACTGGAAAGGGGCAGCGAGACTATTGATACGAATGCTTTGGCTGAAGACCATCTAGAGCCACGTCGAATACGTGATATTGATTTGAATCTATTTGAGAACCGCTTGAAGCTATTTAGAGGTTACGATGATTGGGATAATGATCAGATCGGGCGTTGGGCTCGCGTCGACTACTTGATTTCGTGGAGACGTGGAACTAAAACGCCTGTATTGGCCACAACAAGCACACCTGGCACTCCGATTGAAGATGCCGGAGTCCTCGGCTTGTCATCAACATCTAGCTTGATGGGTAGTAATACGCTAAATGACGATTCTACTCCAGGTATCCGCATCGACTTTGGTCGCTGGATCCCCGGGAGTGATGCAGCAATTGGAGCAAGATTCTATTCAATGTTCGATGCTGGTTCATCACATACATTCGATGATGGAATCGTTACTCGCCCATTCTTCAATGTTGATGCCAATGAAGCACAGTCCTTACCGGTAAACTTTCCCGGAAGCGAAGCTGGATCGCTGACCATAGACTCAACAGCAAAAATGATCGGAACAGATGTCTATGTAATGCGACCGTGGCGTTCAAGTGGTATCGCCAGATTAAACTTCATTGCAGGATATCAATTCAGTCGATTTGATGAATCTGTTCAGATCTCAAATAATTCAACAAACCTTGATGGCCGAAACTCTATCCCAATTGGCACTCAACTTGAAGTGACTGATTCGTTTAGAACAAAGAACGTTTTCCACGGAGGTTTGCTGGGACTATCCTCTGATATTGATGGTGGAGATTATACTGTTTCCTTTCTTGCCAAAGTTGGCATCGGGGGTGTTGATCATACGATTATCACGAGTGGGCAAACTATCATCACTGATCCAGGAGGCGGAAGTAATACTCTCGATGGCCTGTTTGTAAGACAGAGTAACCGAGGTGAATTCAAACGAAGTAGATTTACTGCCGTACCCGAGTTTAGCGTCAGATATACCAAACATCTGAATGACTCCTTAGACTTCTCCCTTGGCTACTCGATAATCTACTGGGGACATGCCGTCCAGCCTGGTAATCAGATCGACTCTAATGTTGATATGACGAACACGACTTCTCAACCAACGATGCCCTTCGAAGTTGACCACTATTGGGCTCAATCTCTAAATATGGGAGTCACATTCCGCTATTAATCCATGGTTGGAATGGCGGATGAAGTTCCACCCAACTGACGTCAACTCAGTTTGATAGATAGACACGTTGGGCAGTGGATATACCGTGAATACATCGTTGCTCAAGATTGTCAGCTACTTCTGACAACAATGCTGGGCTTCCTGCAAATTTCCGGTAGGCCTTTTCAAAAGTAGTCGCTGTTTGCCGCCACTTTTCAGGCCTAACTCCCAATCGCGTTAACAGATCTGGTACCGAGTGACGCATCTCACAGGTTTTACCATTTGCTTTACGTCTTGATACAAATTCAAGGACTCTTAAGTATCTCTGATTATCGATAGGGAGAAAACCGTCGCAATCCATTACATTACTTACTGCCGCAGGTCCATCTCCACTAGCCCCTGCTTCATACTCCAATCCTGGAGATGCTCTCTCAACCAATTCCTCGGGAGTACGGCCTGCTCTTGCCGTTAACAATTTAATACGATTTACCAAGCTCGTGAATTGTGAATATTCCGGTAGCTCTACTATATTAGCGCGAAGCGGATTTAGCTCAACATAAACAGTCGCCGCCAAAATCGCTGCAGAATCTAGTAGTTTTTGGCAATAGAATCGCCCTTCCCAGAATCTCCCAGTGCGATCTTCTTCTTTATTCGCCCGTCGAGCGACAGCCTCTTCCCATCTCGCCATAAAAATAGAAATATCAACTAACTGAATTTTACGCCGTTTTAGCTCCTCCGGATTATCCAGTAGCTCGTGCACACGCTCGGGGTCTGGTTCAACTGGCAAACCTTGCAGGCATTGGTATCCTGGATAGAGGCGAGCTAATCTAATTGCCACCTCTCGATCGTCCATTTCTTCTAGTAAGTCTGGCCGATTCCGCAATATTGAATGAGTATGATTGTCCATAACCGCATACGCACAAAGTTCAATCAACATGACGTCCGTCAAAGACTGAAACCACTGTTCAATCCACGACTTACGTTCGTGATTTGATGAACCAATCTGATAATCTGTACCTAGTAAAAAGGCCTGACGAACGCATCTCGTTGTGACGTGATATACGCCCACTTGCATTCGATTAACTACATCCTTTCGCCTTAAACCCATTATTCTCTCCTTAGTCAAAAAACAATTCGCTCTATTGACTAAGTTGCGAAAACCGCCCAAAAGGCGCCCAGAAAAATCATTTTTTATTGTCAGTGCAATGTTAAAAATTGCGAGGCAGAGTGTGCAAGAGCTTCATCAAAGCGGAGCCCAATCCGGCGTCACCCACTAAATGATTTAGACCAAAATTTGCGCCACCCACAAAACGGTGTATACAAGTCAGTGCCACCCACAAGATGGCACACATTTGTTCCCTCTGGAACAGACGCCGCAGAAAACTCAACCAGAATATACGATCCCATCAATGAGCCAAAAGAACGCTTAAGCTCGAACCATTACAAAGCAAAGAGTGGGTGGGTGTCGAGCATTAAAGATCTGAATCAGTGGGTGGCACTAAATTCAATTGGTTCTGAGTGGGTGTCACCGATTGAAAAAGCGAGCTAGTGAATCAATAGTGTCCACTAGGTCCTCGTCTGCCAACCAGTCTGTAGATTCAGTCAACTCGCCTTCACCTGACTCGGTTCCGATGATCTTATCTCGCAGTGATTCATAATTTGCGGTTTCTGCTAAGTCATTTAGAGTTAGATTGATCGTCTCTACGAGCTGATTCTGCTCGTCAACAATCATCACATCTCTCAATTGGGCACCCCACTCTTGCCACACATCAGAATTACCATCATTATCGTCATCAACATCTTGTAACCATGGTAAATCGACTCCCTCAGTCATTGACTGATTACCCGACTCACGATCGGCGAGGTTAATGCCTACAATTTCTACACCTAGTTCTGCATAATTCGTATCCAGATCATTTTGCAAAGTGTTCAGATGACCAAATTGGGCTGTACAGTAACCGCATGTTGCCAAGCCAAAGTAATAAACCGAAATATTTCCATTTAGATCTCTCGGAGAGATGTTTGAATCAAACGAATCTGACGTCGCATTTACATCGATAAGACTAAATTCTGGTACTAGTGTCAGTTCGGAATCACCGTTGTCATCACCGTTGTCATCACCGTTATCTCCAGATTGCTCATCTCCAGCATCTACAACGACTGTAAAGTTTGCATCTTCCGGAGTATCTACTAAGACTATCAATGGAGTATCTTCATGCCCGGCAACATGACGTAAGTCATTATCGGATTCCCAAGAAAGAACTCCTCGTTGAGAGTCACCTTCATCATCGGTAACATCAATAACCAATGAGTGACTGTCGGGATCCCAAGTCACTTCAGTGTCTTCGTATGCTGACCATTCCGGCCCCACCGCTACCCAAGATTCTTGAACCGATTCTCCAAAACTCGCAACCATCGTTGGCTCGGCTGGCTTATTAAAGAAATCTAATAAAGACAGCGTCTGAGCCTCTCGCCCTTTTTCAGTGAAGTTTGCATCCTGAACGGATTCACCATGCCCAAGTGTCACACTAAATGAATTGCTATCAAACGAAATGTCTGGATTTACACCTACGAATCCACCATCTACAAGATATTGTGGTTGTGTCTGAGTGATGGTGTAATCACCTGCGTTCAAATTATCGAATTCGTATTGCCCACTCAAATCAGTTAATAACTGCTGATTTACAACATTTCCGTCCACATCAGTGCCGCTTAGAGTAACTTCAATCCCACCGAGCACCAATTCATCTTCGTCTAAGACTCCGTCAGCATCAGCATCGATAAAAACTACACCTGAGAGGCCACCGGGCAAATAGTCTGTTATTGAAAGTGTGACAACGGCATCATCCGTCAAACCATCTTCATCTGTAATCGTGTATGTAAACGAATCTTCACCTGAAAAACCGGCTGGAGGGGCATATGTCAAGCTACTGCCAGAATTTACGATTTGAACAGTTCCTCCTTCAGCCGTTGAAGTCACAGATGTAACCGTTAGTACTTCAGCTGGGTCTGGAGCCGAAGTATCATTATCAAGAACGTCCAACCCGTCTCCTGATGAATCGACTACAACTGTGTAGTTGTCATCATTCGCAGTCGGGGCATCCGGAGTATTAGTTACAGTAACAAGAACATTCGCTTGGCTGGAACCTCCATTGCCATCTGTAACTGTATAAGTAAACGACTCAGTTCCTATATAATCTGGAGCCGGTGAATATATTAACTTCGTACTATCATTACCTATGGTTACGACACCTCCTTGAGATGCAGCTGAAACTTGTGAAATAGTCAGAGTTTCACCTTCATCTGGATGGCTAGTATCGTTGGACAATACATCGAATTCGTTATCTATAGAATCTTCGTCGACTGTAAATGAATCTCCAGCAGCACCTGGATCATCATTAACGGATTGAACTTGAACGGTTACGTTCCCTATAGCCTGTCCACCGTTACTATCTTCGATCGTGTAAGTGAATGAATCCGTTCCAACGAAATCCGTATTTGCGGTATATAAAACATATAGCCCATCTCCTGCAATTGACACTGCACCCGATTCAACGCTTTGTGTTACGGATACTATTTGAAGCGATTCACCTGTATCTGGTGCAATAGAATCGTTTGCCAGTAAGTCCAGTAGTACATTGACCGAATCCTCATCAATGTCACTAAATGTGTCATCATTAGCAGATGGTGAATCCTGTACGGGAAAAACCTGTATTGTCACAGTAGCTTGAGAGCTTCCTGATTGATCACCGGCTGTATATATAAATATCTCCTCACCAAAGAAGTCTGGCAGAGGTGTATATTCGAGAGTTTTACCATCAGCGGCAATCGTAACCGAACCTCCGTTGGACGGCTGAGATGTAGAGGAAATTGTCAGCGTATTCCCAGAGTCTCCATCGTTACTCAATACGCTGAGTACATGCCCCGAAGTATCTTCATCAAAGTTAAAAACATCATCCGTTGGACTAAATCCAAGTCCAACTTGAAATTCAAGAGATTCGTATACGATAACGTCTGAATCAATGGCCGTGTTTGTTCCAAACAAAAGTGTGTCGGTGTGGGGACTATTGTCAGCAGCTTCTGCAGAAAGAGATACACTACCTGCCGTAACAGCACGCATTGGAACGCTAAACACTAAGAATTCCCCACTTCCTAGTTCGTTAAAGCCACCAGTACCGCCAGCTTCGTCAATTAGATTACTAACTGACGTATCACCTGTATGTACGTTTGGAAATGCTGTCCCATAGGTTAAAGGACCGTCTACTTCAATTCGACTGTCATTCCAAACCACGTCCAAATAGGCTGCGAATGCCCCACGAGGCGTATCTCGAAGATCCTCAACGAGAACTCTCAGGATGAATTCATCCCCAACCGTAACTGCTGAAATTGCATTACCGTCAAGGTCTGTCAGCTCCAGACTGTACTCAACTAAAGCATCACCATCGACTTCCAAACTTGCTACTAAATCACGTGTATTCCCAGCAATATCCGTTGCTCGAACAGTAAACGGATTTTGACCCAATTGGTTGGCATTAGGGCGCCATTGCAAAACCCCCGTGGAAGAATGAACTGTTAGCCCTGAAGGTGCATCAATAACTTCATACGTAAACCCAGACTCTCCCTCTTCTGCATTATTAATATTGAATGAGTAGTCTTGCGCCAGATCGATCGTCTCAGTCAGGCCAGATTCAAATGTGCCCACTTCGGTGTCAATCGTTAAATTAAATGCCGTTGATGGCGAGCTTTCGACCCCACCCGTAATCTGAGTAGCCGTGATCGCAACATCACCATCATCAATGCGAAGATTACCAGCGGTAGTAATTGTGACTTGTGCTCCCGTTGCAGTCGCTGAACCAATTTCATTTGCCCCAGCAAAAAGTCGTACTAATGCACCATCTTCCACTCCGTCTACAGTAAAGCTAAGTGTGGTATCGGAAGAGACATTGTTGTGATTGGTGATATTATCAGAATCACTTTCTCCTGAATCAGAAACCGCAAGCAACTCAATGCTAGCAGGCGACTGAACCACGCGATTTCCAAAATCACCTCCCGAGACATTTTGACCAACCCGTAAATCAAGGCTATTACTAGCCGGAAGACTCGGAGTTGTTTGAACATACGGAGATGTGGTTAATTGCTTAAGCTGATGTGAACCAATTGGCAGCCTAAGAAAATAACTACCATCGGAATCGGTTTGAACAGAGAATTCATCGGCATCTAAAACGCCGTCATTGTCGGAATCACTATAAATGGTGATTCCTTCTATCCCAGATTCTGTGTCGACATCAAATTGGCCATTTGAATTCGTATCTAGGTATACTCTTCCACTGACAGATGCATCAGCCATGATGTCACTAAAAGCCACCAATTGACTTCCAGCAGCGACTGGCAAATCTGAGAATGCTCCCCCATAATTCTGACGTCCCAATGCAGCTATTGCATCCGCAGCATGCATGTCTAAGATGTTCGCAAATACTGTAAAGCCGCCATTTTGCGCATCGAGATTTGCACTATTGTCAGCTAAGTTTACAAACCACTGACTAGTCGCACTGTTTGGATTGCCTCCTAATTTGGCCATCGCAACTGTCCCACGCGTATTGGATATATCAAACTCATTATCCACAGGACTGTCCGTAGGTACTGCTGTGAGTTGACTTGTGTTTGTCAGCGTTGGATTTGAAGTCGTAAATCCACCACCCTGGATTACGAAGCCAGGGACTGATCTATGAATGATTGAGTCTTGATAATCACCATCAGAAACATACTCAAGAAAATTCGCCACTGTATTGGGAGCAGCATTCGGAAGCATTTCAAATATTAACGTGCCATATTCACTTGCCAATGCGACAACATCGTTCGAGCCGTATACTAAGAGAATTCGATCATTATCATGGATCTGATAGTCTGCATATGAATGCACTGGCGTACCATTAACGTACATCCTTAGAGCATTTGTCTCATCAACGGCATTACCCATCAACTCATTTGTTGAAAACGTTGCGGACGTGTTATTGCCAGCATCTCCTGCTGCACTTCTCCAAGTTTCAAAAATATCACCTACTGTGATAAAGTCAGTAGGAGTGTCGACTACGTCATCATCATTGATATCTGCGGGAGAGATTGTAAAAGTGCTCCCTGCAGCTGACGTTCTTACAAATGCAGTGTTTTCACCAGAAGTCACTCCCAGATTAGCGGGCAGATCTACCAGACTCCCGTTTGAATAAATCAGAAGATCCGCTTGAATCGTATCGCCAAGGTCATGTCCTGGAGCAGCATCATGAGGTGAGTCCGTTACACCATAAAGCATCTGTCGCGATTCCAAACATTCTATAGAAAGAGCGTGAAGGAAACGCTGGCGTCGCTGGTGTCGTTGCTCTGTCTTGGTCCGTCGTAATAATACGCGCAACATGCTTATCTTATCCCTACAAACTACCCAAATTGCCCTTGGGTCTACTAAAGAGTACGTATATCCATTCTCTTTTTCGGTTATTCCCAGAGTTTCAGCCTAACCTCGCAATGCAAATCTATCAGTAAAATTGCATTGTTTTTTACGTCGCTACCCGCAAAAACGTTATACAAAACCTCTTCGAATTGTGAAGAATCCAAAAAAATGATGATTCTCACAACCCTAATCTTAGAATCAAAGTGAAATTGCCCCTAACCATGCCAATTGGGCCTAATCATTGCCAAAAGACCATAAACAATGCCCCCCCTATTGGCTAGCCATAACTCTGACCGCAATCGACAAAGTCCCTTTCAAACTAGACGTACCTGATTAGTCCTCCTTAAAAAAATTTTTGGACCAAAATAGGTGCCACCCGCTATTACTAGCCTACTTAGACCATATCAGGTGGGATGAAACATTGAAGATTAAACACTAAGTGGGTGGCACGCATGCTCTGAAGATCTCAACAGTCTAATCAGTCGCTGGTGAATCCGGAGAACAATGAATCCACCAATGCATGGTCTGAAATAGTGGGTGGCACAGATTCAAAAGTGCAGCATTGAGTGGGTGGCGCCTATTTCGCCTACAACTTTGCTCGGAACAGTGGGTGGCACAGTTTTAGGAGCGGTAGAATTCGTGGCATTCGTTACAGGCTTTTGTTATTTCGCCGACTGCTTTACTAGCGCGATCAGCGTCGTTCAGCTTGACCGCGTCCACAATCTCACGACCCGCTGCCTTCATGCGATTCGAAAACGCCATATAGTCTTCGTCCTCGCCATCCTCCATCTCCGGCTTCATCAGAATCTCTGACAACGCTGCGACAATTTCCGCTTCGTGCAGCACTGTCTCAATATTTCCCTCAAACTCCGAAGCGTCCGAAGTCCAGGGCTTCAATCGCTCCTCCAAAGCAATATCCAGACGCTGCATAATCGGAGCTCGGTCCATCAACTTCCCCCAAGTGAAATCATCCGGATTAGGCTTCAATTCCGGACTCGCGCCACTCACCAAATCCTCCAAATCCACCTTACGCAACTTAGACTCGTTATACGATGCATCCGTACCAACCTTGCAATTCGCCGCAGCCTTACCAAACGCATCTCGCGCTCCCAATGCCTGCTTCTTCCAACGAATGTCCCCGTCATACTCAGCAATCACTCCAAACATCGCAGCCAAGTTCGAAAAATACAAACGAGCGAACTGGTAATCCCCACCCTTAAACTTTCCGGGGATCCCGACGATCTTATCAATTTCCAACTTCGTCGCCTTAATCTCATCCTCGATCGTCGTACTCGAAATCAAGGCAGCCCATTCACCGGCTGGAATTCCGCCCTCGGACCCTCCATTAGTCGGATTCGCTATATTGGTCGGAGCGCCATTATTCATCGGAGCCGTATTAATTTGCCGAGGCCCATCCAGCCGTGCCTGCGGATTGTCAAAAAAGATACTCTTGAGATCTAAGCGACTCTTAAAATCCGGAAATTTCGCTCGCTTGACCGGCTGCTTTCCCTGTGCGTATAACCAAACGGAAGGCAACACCAACGTAAAAACTAGCAACCACTTGATAGTAGAGTTCTTGATAGTGGAGTTCGAAGAATTCATACGACTTTGACTCACCTGATATTAATGCCTTTACCTAACTGCATTATTAGAGCAATCATCTCGTAGAACAAGTGATTCACACACCCATAACACTCAATCATAATAAACGTCAGAACATACAATCATCGCTCTACCTATCCTCACTATCGTCTAATTAGCCAGCTATGCCGAAGCCTACATCTCATAGACGCGATTTTCTCAAAGGACGAGCAGTACAAAAATCACTGGAAAACACCACTTCCAGTCAGCAGCCAACTTCCTCTGCAAAATCCCCCAACCAATCTGAGGCAAATTCTTACCTACTTCACATTACTCGCAAAGCTATGGCATGTGACTTTCAGGTCTTCCTCAACGCCGGCGAAGACGAACACGCAACAGAAGCAGCCGTCGAAGCCTTAGATATCGTCGAAGAAGTAGAAGATATACTCTCGGTATATCGCAGTCACTCAAGTGCCTCACAACTCAATCAATTGGGATCACAACGCGCAATCCCAGTGCACCCCGTACTGTTACAACTATTAAAACAAGCAAAACAACTTTGGGAATCCACCGAAGGAGCCTTCGATGTCACTTCAGCAAGCCTCTCAAAACTCTGGGGATTCCACCAAAAAGAACACAACGTTCCCTCGCCCGAAAATCTAAAACAGGCATTATCGCACACCGGCTCCGAGCACTTAATCATCCATGAAGATGGGAGTGTCGAATTCGACCGACCGGAACTCCAAATCAATCTGGGCAGCATTGGAAAAGGCTACGCTCTGGATCGTTGCCATCACCACTTCGTTGGGCACAATCTCACAAACTACCTAATCCACGGAGGATTAAGCTCGGTCCTCGCCCACGGCAACCGACTTAACCAAACCAACACTGGCAAAGGCTGGCAAATTGGACTGCGACATCCACTAATCCCTGACCAATACCTGGCTCACCTCTGGCTCCATTCCCACGCAACCGGAACGTCAGGCGACGCCAACCAATTCTTTTACCATCAAGGAAAACGCTATGGCCATGTACTGGACCCTCGTACCGGACAACCGGTCGAAAACATCCTCTCAGCCACAGCCTTTTGCCACACCGCCGCCGAAGCCGATGCCCTGGCTACAGCATTCTTTGTGATGGGGCCGGAACAAACCGCTGATTACTGCCAACTACACGATCATGGATTCCTGATTGTCGAGCAGGGAAAACAAAATCGAGCCACGATCCTTCACATGCGTGGACTCGGCGAAGATCAAATTGAGCTGATCGACCCCTCCGCTAAACTCATTACTTACGATTGACCAACGGTAAACAGCCAATGCATCATCGCAAGCGAAGCAATATCGGCTCGCTGGCCATCAATGTCTCCGAAGCCTGTCCCCCAGCATCTCCCACAGTTAATTGCTGCAATTGTCTCTGTGCATTGACGACCATCAACTGATCCGTCTCCAAGCGAGCCATCATTTGCCAAAACTGCGGGTTCCACTTTAGCGTTGCCACAATCGTATCGACAGAATCACGCTGCACAACTTGAAAATGTTTTGCAATAAGTCGCAACCGAATCCGCTGTTCAGTCGACAGTTCGGCATAATCAACATGCTCAAGCAAACCGACCAACGGCCGACCCAATGAGCGTAACTGACGATCCGCTTGCTGACGGACATTGAACGATTCATCATCCAACATTCCAACCAACAAACGCACATTCGTAATATCCAGCTGAGTCGGCCTCAACGCTAACCGACGCAACCCAGCCAACGACTCGTCCAATAATAAGGACACATGCGTGCGAGGACATAAGCGTTCCATTAAGGTGATCGCGGCCTGACGATCTAACTCGCTCATGGACAACAAAACCAACCAAAGCCGCTGCGCAGAATACTCTGTATACACACCAGACCTCGCCACAACGACCTTAATCGGATCCGTACCGTTCTGCCTTAACTGCACGGAATCTTCCCCAATCTTTCGACGGATAGAAAACACACCGTTGATGTCGTACTCAAGCTCTAAAGTTTCCTCCGGAGCAATCAGTGAATACTTAAGCCGATATTTCCCGGGAATCGTCCGGACGACAAGATGTTCCTTTGCCTCCTGCTCGTCATGGTACAAGGTCAAAGACCTACTTTGAGTGCGACGAATATCCTTCGCCATAATGCGTCCGTCATAAACTCCAAATTTGAGCCATGCCGATTTCACGATAAACGGAGTGATGGCAGATTCGGAATTTACATGCGCTGAAACGGACGTTGAATCCTGTCCCAAGCCAATGCCCAAACAAACCTGGAATGCCAATATCACACCAACAAGTCTGAAAGATATCCAGACGTCTGCCTTATCAATAGTGCTCATCACAATACTCCTTCCGGTTTTGCCCCCCGGATAGAATTAGTGATGCTCAGGCCAACATTGAAGCGCATTAAAAAGAGTCCTAAGCTTGAGAAGTTTAAGCGAAGGACTCTAACAATTGAATATCAATTTACAAGTCGCATAGGACGACTAGCGATCCGTTCGCTCTAAAACACGTTTCACGTGCTCCAACTCTTCATGGAGATGATGCAAGTGTTCTTCGAGTTGACGAACTTTGTGAACAATCTCCTCACGTCCTACGTGTTCACGCTCATGCTCATGCTCA
>MDTD01031545.1_pt1 | contig 33268 bp, 22 predicted proteins | sample 811221 | NCBI WGS metagenome assembly MDTD01 (sample SAMN05326646, study PRJNA326480) | marine metagenome | isolation source: seawater | place: Pacific Ocean: South West | collected 2011
ATCCATTTCACTCAGTCCCATATCAGTGAAGGTCACGGTGGGAATTTTTAGAGAGCAAACACCCAGTGATTCGTCCATCTCTGTGCGTGGCTGAATTTGGCCATCCATTTCACCAGACAACACTGTAAAAGTGCGGTCTACATTGCTCGTCCAGACGGACATGTTGTCAAAGTTCAAGTTCATCTGCACGGTGGCCGGCATCCAACTGTCTGGGACGATAGGTTCTGCCGGATCACCCGAGACGTACCCCTTCAAGGTTTTGGTGCCTGTGCCCGTTACGGACCCTAGCGCATAGGTTTTCACGCCGTTACAGTCCTCATCGATGACAGTGGGTTGTGACCAAGTCACGGTGCAAGGCTGAGAAATGGTCCATGTGGCAGTGCCACCGCGTTCGCCCAGGGTGCCGGTGACGGTTGGGTTATTTAAAATGTGTGGTGCCGAAAAACCACAATCTTCAGCCAAATCGATTTCATCCACCAACTGACCAAAAGCCTGTAAAGACAAGGGCGCCGCACCTTCGGCCAATCGAGGTGCCAAAGACGGACATTCGTAAGATACCGGCAAGGCTAAATCAGGATTGGCCTCTGCACAGGTGTAACTGTCACGAAATGTTTGTGCACCGTATTCAGGGTCGAGGCCAAGACCATCGTTGGGCACGGTTTGATTGCTCTCCCATACCGTGATGGTGCCTGAGAGCATGTTTTCATCATCGTCCCATTTGCCGAGTTGTGCATTCAAAAGACTCGAAGGGATTTCCACATCAAATTCGGAGCCATCGGAAGCAGCACGAGCAGAGACGTTGGAGTAAGCGACGTCCTGGAACGTTAAATCCATCGTGGGCGTGGCGCAAACCCCCAGAGACTTACTCACCGCCACATGGGGCATCACAGTCCAAGTCATGGTGCCGGTCTTTTGCTCTAAACCGTTATCGTCATTGCCAACCCAAAAGTTATCAAACTCCGCCGTCAGCTCCATCACCATGGGGTCAGGTCGCATGGGCAATGCTGGCGACTCATCACTTCCAGTTAAGACGCCTTCAAGTGTGCGCACTGCACTGACCGTCACCGTACCTCGCACCCGCGTTTGGACGCCATGGCAGTCGGTGCTCAGAACCGTTTCTTGGGGAAAAGAAAGTACGCAGTTGCTGACCGTCTCGATGACGGTGCCTTCTTTACCCATATCGCCAATGGTCTGACGACTGGCCTTGGCCATTTCACTGGCAAAACCACAAGCGGCGTTGTCAGTGATGAGGCTAACAATGTTACCTGCATTACGTATGGTCAGGCGCGCAACGCCATCCGCCACTTTTTCAGGAAACAGTTGTTCCAGTTGGCAACCAGATATGGTCGCAGAAAAAACAAAGATCGATAGAATATTTAATTTTATTTTAGTTTTCATGTTAACCCCACCCTCATAAGGTCTATTGGGTTCCTAGCAAACTTGGCTTGCCAGGTCATCAGCTAATCGACCGAGGACAGAAAAAATCGTGTACTTTACTTATATGGGCGACCGGTTAAAATCGGCGCAATTAAATAAGAATTCATAATTGAAGAGGGTCTGCCAGGCAGGCCAGAGGGGGAAAACAATGAAAAATCAGAGAGTTGCAGTCGTTACGGGCGGCATTGGTGGAATTGGTCAAGGAACCAGCCGTTGTCTGTTGAGATCGGGTCATCGTGTGGTGGCCACCCACCTCCCAGCAGAGACAGAAAAAGCCAAAGCCGTTCAACAAGCCTTTGCGAGCGAAGATCTCAACCTCGAAATCATGCCCGTGGACATCACGGATGTGGGATCGTGCACACAACTCGTCGAAGAGGTCGAAGCCAAACTGGGCACCATCAGTGTTCTTATCAACAATGCGGGCATTACCCGAGACAGTTCTTTCAAGAAACTCACCAAAGCCAATTGGGATGCGGTTCTTCAAACCAACCTCGCCAGCCTGTACAACATGACCCACCCAGTTTTCGAAAAAATGTGCGCACAAAAGTTTGGCCGTGTGGTGAACATCTCTTCCATTAACGGACAAAAAGGCGCCTTTGGGCAGACCAATTATTCAGCAGCCAAAGCAGGGGTCCACGGTTTCTCCATGGCACTGGCGCAAGAAGGTGCCAAACATGGTGTCACCGTCAACACAGTCTCTCCGGGCTACATTCAAACAGAAATGGTCATGGCCATGCCTGAGCACATTCGGTTGGCCGCAGAAGCGCAGATCCCCGTGGGCCGCGTGGGCCTCCCCGAAGACATCGGTCGGGCCATCGATTTTCTCTGTGACGAACGCAATGGTTACATCACCGGGGCCAACCTGCCGGTGAACGGTGGTATTTACATGTCCTTCTAAGGCGGAATTAAAAGGTTTTTGGGTTCAAAGAGAACTTCTAAAAAAAACGAGGTAGAAACACAGGACATCTTGTATGATTTGCCGATACCAATGATGAAGGGTTGGGTTTCCCGTGTTTTTGTCTCGATATTTCGTTTTATTCGTTTTTGCGCTCTCTGCATGCACTTGCGGCGATCGCGAAGTGTATGTGAAAGATCCAGTGGTTCAATGCCACACCAACGAAGATTGCAACCAAAGCGTTTGCGTTCTGGGTCAATGCATTCCTGGCGAGTGCGTGAAGGATGCAGACTGTCTGCCCCTGGCCCCCACCTGTATGACCTCTACCGTATCTCTGCTGCGCCCTTTGGGTGAATGCAGCGATGAGTACCTTTGCGTTTACACCTCAATAGAAGAAGAATGCGAATACGGGTGTAACTTTGACACAGGCGCTTGCGTCACCGACCCCTGTGAAGGCGTCACCTGCCAAGAGCCTCCGAACCCCTGTTTTGGTTCACAAGGCTGGTGCGAAAATGGCGCGTGTCTGTACCCGCCTCGTAACGACTTAATGTGCGATGACGGCAATGCCTGTACCCGTGATGATGTATGCTCTGAAGGTGTTTGTTTAGGTGAACTTCAAGAGTGTGCCTTCGCACCGCCAGATGATTGTGTGGGCGACATGGTTTTGCGGTCGTTCATTCCTGGTACTGGTGTCTGTGATAGTGCGACCGGCTTGTGTGATTATCAATATGAAGACCTCACCTGTGAGGTAGGATGCGGGATGGTGGCTCCCACCGCCAACGATGCTGGGCCCGAATTACCTTCCACGCCATCCACCCTTTCAAGCGACGGGGGCCTGGGAGATGCGGGGCCCCATTCCGAACCGACCGCAGAACCTGTTTTGGGTCCCACAGCCCAATGTTTGCCTGACCTTTGTGTGGACGTGGACTGTGATGATGGCAACCCATGCACCACCGACACCTGCGATTCGCGAACTGGCATCTGCAGCCACGAAGGTCTCAACAATCAATCCCTTTGTCTAACGGGCGAAGACCAATGTGGCGAAGGCCGCTGCATCCAAGGCCAATGCGTTTCCTTTGACGGGCGAAGCTGTACCCGTCCGGGGCGCTGTACCGAAGGCACTTGCGTGTCTGGTGAATGTCAGGCCGTGGGGGGTGGAGTTTGCCAAGCCGAAGTGGATCGAGACCTTTGTGATGATATGGAAGTGCCGGGTCATTGTTCAGCCACCGGCGAATGTGTGCCCGATATTCCACCTCCCACCCAATGTGAAGGTGTTCAGTGTAATGGCATTTGCCTTCAGTGCACCATCGCGGGCGTTATTCCCATCACATTCTGCTGGGAATTTTAAAACCCAGCCCTGCCACTGACGCCAGTAAAGGCAATAATCCATGACTGACAAATGTATTCAAGAAACCTATGCGCCCAACAACAAGTGTTTTGGGTGCGGTCCCGCCAATCCCGATGGCCTTCGTATTCGGTCCTTCGTCGAAGGAGACGAAGTTGTCTGCACATGGCATCCCAAAAAGATGCATGAGGCGTTCGACAACATGCTGAATGGTGGCATTGTGGGCTCTTTATTGGATTGTCATTGCAACTGGACCGCCGCCCATTACCTCATGGCCCAACGCGATGCCGACATCCCGCCCTGTACCGTCACCGCCAAGTACGAGGTCAAGCTACGTCGCCCCACGCCAACCGATGGCCCTGTCCATCTCAGAGCGCGTGTCATCGAATCCACTGACAACTCTTGTGTGGTGGAGGCCACGCTTGAAGCAGGCGACGCCATCACCGCTCGATTCTCGGGTACTTTTGTGGCCATCGAAGAAGGTCACCCCGCGTTCCACCGTTGGTAATATGAAAAATTCCGTCCACGCCTTATTGGCGCAATCCCTGCAGCTCAAAGCCAGTACCGATTTAGAAATGACCGAAGCTTTTGGTGGCGACATATGCCAAAGCTATCTGGCCCAAATTACTGGCGGACCGACTGTTTTCGTCAAAGCGGGAGACCCCAGCTTTCAAAACATGTTTGCCATGGAGCAAAAGGGCCTCAACGCGCTCGCCCAATGTACCGAACTCACCGTTCCCACACCGCAACACGTCAACCAAAACAGTGAAGTGGCCATACTGGTGATGAATGCTCTAGATTTCGGCCCCAAAACCGACAAGGGACAACGACACCTTGGCCGTGGACTCGCACAAATGCATCAAATCACCCACACACGGTTCGGATTTGAAGCGGACAACTTTATTGGCAAAACCCCGCAAAAAAACCAGTGGCACGACAACTGGGTGGAGTTTTGGCTCCAATGTCGCATGCACCCACAACTGGATCTTTTGGCTTTTCGGGGTGCTTCTTCCACCTTCTTGACCGTGGCAGATTCTTTTTGCGCTCAACTGCCAAGCCTTTTGAGCGGACATTCCCCGAAACCATCATTGCTTCACGGGGACCTTTGGAGCGGTAACTTTGGAATTTTGAACGATCATACGCCTTGTATTTTCGATCCCGCTGTTTATTACGGCGACAGAGAAACCGATTTGGCCATGACCCGGTTGTTCGGCGGTTTTTCAAAATCATTTTATGAGGGTTATCAAGAGGTTCTCCCCCAAGCGCCGGGCCATGAAGAACGGCAAGCCATCTATAACCTGTACCACATTCTCAACCATGCCAATCTGTTTGGCGGCGGCTATTTCATGCAAGCACAAACTGAAATGCAGCGTTTCCTCTGATTCACGACGTTACTTCGATTGGCCATATACAATTTGATGTTCGGTATCATCCCACTCAAACACGGCTTCCGGCTGCAGCCATTGTTTTTGAGTTAATACTTTTAGGCACCCCAGCGCCATGCTCTCGCTTTTTGTATATTGTTCCCATTGCCCCTGCTCTGCAAGTAAGATCGCGGCGGTGATCTTGGCCAGTGTGATGGCCCAGGCTCGAGCGTTGACAGCAAGCTGCTCTGGGTCATTGTCCGCCAGTTGTCGATGAAGCCATTGCACACCCTCCCGCAGCGTTTCTGCGTCTGTGCCCTTGTGCAGACCACTTATTTTTCGTTCCATCTCGCTGCGCCACCCGGTAAAGGCGTCGTCCTTCTGAATGGATCTGAGGGCATCCAAACTCAAAACGTTGGTGGTGCCTTCCCAGATGGGCAGGACTTGGGCATCACGAAGCAAAACGGGCAGATGATTGTCTTCCATATAGCCCGCCCCACCAAAGCATTCGAGCACTTCGCTGAGCACTGACACCGACTCTTTGGCCGTAAACAATTTTGCCACGGGCGTGAGCAATCGCAGCGCGGCGCGTTCGTCCTGGCTGGCTTCATCGCACTCCAGCTTGCCCTGAAGTTGTGTCACGTAAAACACCACGTGCAAGGACGCCACCAATCGCGCCTGCAACCCCGCCAATGTTCGAACATGGAGCGGGTGCTGGGAAAGCGGTCGTCCAAATGCCTGTCGCCGCTGGGCAAAATCGGCGGCAAGGGCCAAACCACGACGCATGTAGCCCACAGAAGTGATGGCATTGTAAATTCGCGTCACGTTAAAGAGTGTGGCCATCTGTGCAACGCCGCGACCTTGTGTGCCCACCAGTTGTGCGGGGGTATTTCGGAGGCTCAGTTCGGCCGTAGGCATGGCACGCGTTCCCAATTTGTCTTTCAGTCGATGGATTTCAATGTTGTTTAAGTGGCCGCTGGGCAAACGTGTTTCAATATAAAAAAGAGACAAGGCCTGATCACCCTCGACCCTTGCCAAAGTCATGGCCATTTGGGAGGTGGTGGCAGAGGTGAACCATTTGGTGCCCGTCAATTCGAAGCCACCTTCAGCCGGGCGCGCCATGGTCTCTGTGCCACTCACATCGGAGCCGCCCGCACGCTCGGTCATCCATTGGCCAGAGGTCCATACGTCTTTGGGGTCGCGACTGATGAGATGCTTGTATGCTTTCTCCTTAAGCGTTGCGTCGCCGTGCACCTCGATGAGCCGTGCCGCCCCGTCCGACATGGCCAAAGGGCACGTATAAATGGCCGATGACGGGTTGAAGAGATATAATTTCGCCGCCTGGCAGATGCGAGATGCCGCCCCGTGAGGCCTTTCATAGGCCAGCGCCACCAAGCCTTCTTGGGCCGCGATGGCGCCAAGGGCTTTCCATGCATCACTCACATGGATTTCATCGATGCGGTTCCCCCATGCATCAAATTGCTGCAATCGTGGTTCTTGCGCCTGAGCGGCCAAGCACAAATCAAGAATGTCGTCGGTCACCCGAAGCCCAAAATTCTCGAGGTCGCCTTGCACGGCCCCAAGTACATCTTGAGGCAAGCATCGCTCCAGCAAGAGCCGCAAAGCACGGTCAGTGGTATATTGATTGGCCAGTTGCGGAGGCTCTTGAAAAAACGACATGAAGCGCTAACCTGTTATTTTGAAATTTCGGTTCCGACCTATTGAAACTTGGGGGCTCCCTTCGATGCAATGTTTTTGGCCAAAAAAAAGACCTCTTGGGATGTTCGCCCTCCTTCTCACTGTGGCTTGTGGCAATGAAACCCTGCCCAATAATGAGCCTGTGGGGCAAACCACGTGCACCATGATTCAAGACTGCCGTGGCGGAGAAATTTGCCAAGGCGGTCTTTGCGTGCCCGATCCAGCACTTGAAGAGGAAGAACCTGTCATCCTGTCAGATGGCGGGGTTGGCGTGGGGGAGCTCTCGGCCCTCCCTGAGCAGGACATCGAATTTGGTGCCCAACAGCTGGGCGTACCGGTTACCCGACAGGTCACATTGCTCAATTCGGGCAATGCCCCTTTAACCTTACTGTTCATCACCTTGGACGATACCAGCGGTGAGTTTTCCATTTCCGAAGAAGGACAAATCGACGCAGTTCTCAATCCAGAAGAATCTTTTCATCTCGAAGCCAGCCACACCCCCTCTGACGGCAATCCTGATTTCGGCGAGATCAAAGTTGTTCACAATGGCTCGGGCGGGTTGTTGCGCATTGGGCTGGCCGCCGAGTTCAAAGGTGACGCAGTGATGACCGTCAACCTGGATGCGTTCAACACCACCAGCAGCATCTCCAGCTATGACTTCGGTGAACTCGCCATCGAAAATGCACCCTACGCCCAATCCTTGTGGCTGACCAATACCGGCTCTCGCGATTCTATTTTAACAGTGGACGATATCACCATCACGCCCACCAACGCTGGGTTCGATTTTGCCGATGATATTGAGCTGCCCTGGGTCCTCGGTGCGCGCTCGACCATGTCATGCACCGAAGCCACTTCTGACCAAGTGTGTGACAGTGCAGGTAACGGATGTATTCAGGAGGTTTGTACCGATGCCAATGGTCACCCATTACAAAGTTTCGCCTTGCCCGTCACCTTCACACCTCAAGCAACGGCATCGCAAGCCGTGGTGACCTTATTTCATTCCGCAGACGAAAGTGGCCAAGGAGATACCGTTGGGCAATACGAAATTCTACTTTCCGGTAGCCCTACCTTGCCTCAGGCATCTTTTTCAGAGGTTCAACTCTCTTTCCCCGACACGCTCGTGGGTGGCAACGCCTCCCAAAAACAACTCACCATCACCAATACTGGCTCTGGAACGCTGACCTATGCCCTCTCCGCACCAACACCGGCGGTCTTTTCGTTCCCCGCGGACCAGAGTTTGAGCGGCAGTGTGGCCCCAGCCGAATCGGTGAACCTTCAAATATTCTTCACCCCGCTGGCGGCGCAAACGGTGACCGGCGAATTTGGCGTCACTGTCAACACGGGAGCGACGGAACCCACCCTTATCTCTTTGGTGGGTACCGGCTGGGCTTGTGCCCCCCATGCACACGTTGATAACGGTACCACCTGTGTTTGTGACGAAGGATACAACACTTGTGGCGCCGAATGCCTTTTGCCGTCCCCTGATTCATGCGGGCCCGATTGCATCACGTGCGACCTCCGCTCTGGCTCCGATCGTGATTGCACGTCGGCAACCTGCACCTATGAGTGCCAGGATTACCGGTTTGACCTCAACAACGATTTGAGTGCGACGCAAGGTGCGGATTCAGATGGTTGTGAATACACCTGTGCGAATCTGTCGCCTTTGGCGGAAACTTGTAACGGCATTGACGATGATTGTGATGGCAACGTGGATGAAGGACTAACACCAGATGGCTTTGAAAATAATGACAGTTGTACATTGGCCAGTAATATTGGGGAGGCCAACGGTTCCCATGACTTCACCGTCTCTCTCTACCCCGAAGGCGATGAAGACTGGCTCATTATTCGTGGCGTTGAAGGCGATACTGACCTGTGCGTCCCCTGTATTGATGATGCCTCTTTGAACCTCCCCCAATCTTACAGTGCCACCTTTGAGCTAGAGAATGTTCCTGCTGGGCTCGATGTGCAACTGGATGTGATGGTAGACCAGTGCGCTGACAATGCCGCAGAAAATTTCACACGTATTTCTGCCACCAAGGTCACGCACCAGTGGACCACGACTCCGATGGATGAAGCCACGTGCCTGTTAATTCAATTCGCTGAACTTTTGGGTTTAAACGTCATCGAGTACCTGGCAGATTCAGACAGCACCCTCAAAGTCAATCAACTGGGCTGTGGATTTCAGGATTGGCGCGACTACTACATCAATATTCGCAACAACAATAACACCCAAACTTGCGAGAGTTTCACCCTCAAGGTAACCTACGACTCAGACTAATCAAAATTGTGGGGTGTTTCATGAAAAAAAGCCGTCGATGGTCGCTACTGCTCACTGGTCTTGTGGTGCTCATGGCACCACCCAGCCTTGCCAACGATGAAACCGCCACTGAGGCTGCTCCCCCTACCGATGAGGTCACACCGCCCCCACCCATTCCCTCTGTTTTCAAAAGAGAAGCACCCACAAAAGCGGCACCAGCGCCTGCCTTCGTCTCCGAATCAGAAGGCGAAGAAAAGAGCCTCCTGCTGCGCGATGGAACCCGTGTCAAAGGGAAAGTTGTGCGTGCCGACGCTGAGTTCATTGTTATCGCTACCTCTTTGGGCGAATTGGCCGTTCCACGTAGCGCCATCCAGCCCACTTTTCTGAGATTAGAGTTACTCGATGGCGATATTATCGTCGGAGAATTGTTGGCAGAAAACGAAGATTCTTTCCTCATTGACGGTGTTTTTGGACAAATGGAGATTCGTCGTGACCAAATTTCTGGTTTCGAAAGAGCGTATTTCAAGGACCAACTGGCGCGTATTCCAGGTACGTCCACTGGCAGTGCAGACAGCTTCGCACGAGCCAAAGCCGAGGGTGGTCAACGCTTCAGCCACAGCAGCATCGAGCCCCTCATCGATATTTTCTTCTCCCCCACCGGGTACACCTTCGCCAAAGGTGACATCTATATATCGGGCCTCTCCTTAGGATATGGGTTTACAGACAACTTTCATGCCACGGTGAATATTCTCGAACTCGTGGGACTCAACAGTTTGCAGTCACCAAACCTCAGGGCCACCGCCAAATGGAATTTCTTTAAACGTAAAAATGCAAAAAGAGAGTGGCTCATGGCTGCCGTGCTGGCGGGGGATGTACAAACCAGACTGGGGACATCGAGTTCCATCATACGAGATGTTCAGCTGACACGTAATTCCACCGGCAACGATGATCAGACCGACCCAGCAGACTCCCAATGGCAAATACAATCTCAAGGAGACTCCACCACCACATTCCAGCGGAGTAGTAACTTTTTTGGCGACAGCGATGAGGATGAAAGTAGCCGAGAAGAATATTATTTCACCGATGTTCAAGTTGGTGAAGAGGACTATTACAGTTGCTACAGCAACTCCGACCCCACCGAGCAAACAACGGCACTGGCCAGCTGCTATTCGCAGGATGGTCAATCCGCCTCAGGGTCTCGCGGAGAACTCTTCTTGGCCAATACCTATTCCTGGCTATTAGATCGCGGCGGCCGTTTTGGTTGGCACAATGGCTTAAAACTCTCGGTGGACACTCGAAATTATGACAACTGGGCTGCTGACCCCACCTATCGGGTATACAGTGCCTTCGATCTGGATTTAAACCCTAAAATCAAGCTTTTAGGCGAGGTTTTCTTCGACCCCAACTACAAATCGCTCTTCACCGATTTGGAAGATGTGGGGCTGGACGTGGGCATGATGTACGCATTTACCACCAATTTCCGCGTTATGTTTCATCTAGACGCCCCATTTATCGGGCTCTTTTGGCGTTTTTAACAAACGCTTTGAGAATGGGTGCAAAAACTGGATCTCTGGTCGTCAAACCCATATGTTTTTGGCTGAGTTAGGGAACTTGAATGACAGATAATTCCAAAGAGAAATCATTTGGTATTCCACTACCCTCCGATTTTTCAAAGGGCGAAGAACCTGAAGGGACGCCTGCGCCCGGTTCGGATTCGACCAACGTATCAACGGAACACTTCAGTTTTCAACCCACCCCACCCGACCATCAAAAAAATAAAATCAGCGCCCCAACTTCAGAGGTGAAAGCCAAACCTGGAACGTCAGTCTCCAAATTTAGAACGCTGCTGAGGGACGGTTATCGCTATCTTCTACAAACCAGCGCAGTGGCCAACCAAATCGATGTGCCTAAAAATGTCGCTTTTTTTGTGACCCACATTTCCACCTTGGAACCTGGTGGAACCTTAGAACTAGAGCCGCTATACAACCACATGAATGCTCAAGGCATGAGCCACGAGCAAATCCAGGGCGTTCTGAAATTTTTCAAAAGCAAAGAGCATCGGTTCAACGTCACCATGCGCTTGCCCCAATCTTTACAAGAACAAGACGACGAAGCCATCTCACAGATTTTGTCCGGTACATCCGCTGGCGGGCGCAAAGCCGCGACTAAAAAGAAAGTCCGAAAAAAAGCAATGCCCACCCCCACCAATGCGGGCATGCCTCTGAGTCGGATGCCCAAAGCTTACACCGACGAAAATGTTATCCCAGGTTCAACCGACTACCTCAAAGACTTAGGACTGGATCCCAACGCCAAGTTTGAGATTTCGGCCGAGGGACAAGCGATTTTAGATGATGACGAAGAGGGGTCATCCCCCGGGCTCCCCATTCCGAGCCAGACGCCCAAAGGAAAGAAGAATTCCAAATCGAAATCGAAATCGAAATCGAAACCCGATTCGAAATCATCTCAACAAAAGAAAAAGAAAAAGAAAAAGAACCGCAGCGCGAAGAAAAAGAAAAATTTTGATGCCAATCTTTTGACCCCCATGGGTCTGGGATTCGCCGTGGCCGTTTTGCCCGTCATGCTTCTGAGCACCATGAAATACCGCGAAGGTGCCGGTGACCCCATTGCGGCCGTGCGTTATGCCGTGCTGCTCATCGGTGCAGCCGGTTGTTATGCCATCGCAAATAAAGAAAATCCTTTGGCCTTCTTTAAATCATTGAACTTCAATCTGGCACCGTTTTGGACGGTCATCGGAATCGCTGCGGGGGGTGCCATCAGTTACACCGGAGGATTGGCCCCCGTTGAAAACCTGGGTTCCTATATTTTCAATGGCGTGTTGGGTGCCTTATTTACCGTTATTTTCTTTGGCGGATTTTTAGCTTCGGTGATCGCCGAGGTGGACGACTCTCCCATGGTTCCTGGCTTTCTCACCGCATTGGTGTTCGGCTTTTACACCCTCAGTTATCCTTGGCTGAGGAACTTGGAGGGGATGGCCTTGTGGTACTGGGTGGCTAACATGACCGTTTTTGTGGGCTTCCCCATGGGCTATTTGCGGGGGCGCACGGGATCTTTGGTCCCTTCCTTTTGTTTCTATTTGGCCCTTTCCATTGCCCCAGGTGTATTGCCCATCTTCGGAATTAAATAGTTCGTTAAATAACTTTTGCAAAAGTGCGAATTAAATCCCTGTTTTTTGGACCGTTTAACCCTCTGATGGCCCTCAGGCCTTATTTCTGGCCCCTTAGGTGACGAAAGGTATTGAAAGGGACAATTTTTGTTCCCCTCTCTTAACGCCTTTCAAGGAACGGCCATGTCATCCTCTGTTTTCATGCCCGGGGACGTTCGACCAGCAACGCTCGCCCGAGAATCACACATCAAGCCCGCAGACGCTTCTGCTGCGGGCCACGTGCATGGAACACAGCCCGTTCCCCAAAAGGCGACGCCCCCCATTTCCAAGGCCCATAAAGCCTACCAAACGGAAAAGAAACGCGACAAAGCAGATGAGAGCACTGCAGAAGACTTGTTGCCCAAGAACCCCGTCGTGGCCTGTGTTGGCCAAAGTGTGGATGAGGTTCTGTCTTTACTGGAAATGGCCGGGCTGTCCTTTGTGGCTGTGGTGGACGAACAGCACACCTTTAGAGGCGTTTTTATGAAGGAACAATTCCTCCAATATGCCTTTGAAGACCACAAAACCAAAGCTGCACTGCTCAAGATGAAGGTGGAAAACTTTCTCACCCCCGCTCGTACCAGCGTGGACGTGGGCAGCGATTTGGTGGGACTGGTTCGGCAATTTGCCAATGTACCGGAGGTCTGGCTGCCCGTATTTGACCTTGAAAACACCAAGTTTTTCGGGCTCTTAACGCAAAAAGACCTGCTCCTGCACCTCCACAAAAACCGTGGCCTGGATGTGTGGATCTAAAATCTTCCTTTAAATTGGGTCCACTAGGTCGAAAAATGGCGTTAGGCGCCATCATCCGATAATTCAGCATTGTTACGACACTTGGCGACAGGCGGCGCTTTCGCATTTAACATGCTGTTTTTATTGGATTTATCAATGTTCATCAAAACGTCACCTACCCGTCTGGCGCTTTTCATTTTTCTTCGGCATAGTCGCCGCTGAAACCACAGGTCAGGGAGGTTTGTATGTACATCATTCGAAATGTTGCCCAAAAACCCACCATCTTTCTAGGTCTCGCTTCTGAGGGCATGGGGCACGCCACCCGCGCGCGCACGCTCATCAATCAGCTGAAAAGCAACTACGAGGTCCACGTGTTTTGCGGCGGCCGCGTGTATGATTACCTGGTCCAACATCACCCCCACGTCTACCCCATTTCTTATGTGGCTCTGCAGTACCGTGATAATCAATTTAAATTGCTGTCATCCATCTGGAAAAACCTTCGCGTGGTTCCGGGACTCTTCCGCAGTATTTTCAAAGTCGCCCGCATGGCCAAACGGTTGGACCCGGTGGTCTTCATCAGTGATTTTGACTGCATCACCTCTTGGGCTTCCATGCTGTGTGGGAAAAAAGTGATCGCCATCGATAACCAGCATGTCCATCCTTACGCTTCGTTTCCTGTGGCCGATGGAGATAAAACGGCTGCCAGAATGCTGAAGTATATCTGCCACTTTAATGTACCCATCAAACACCGGGTGTTGGTGAGCAGCTTTTTCCAGCCGAAACTTAAGGCCGGGATTAACCGTAAAAAAGTGCGTTACGTCCCTACGTCGGTCCGCCAAGAAGTGCTGCAGCGTAAAGCCATGGTCAAAAATACCGGCCCTGTCCTCGTGTACCAGACTTCCGAGTCCAACGAAGCACTGCATGAAACCCTTTCCAATGCGGTGGCCCAAAGTGAACTGAGTTTCGCCGTGTACGGAACGGGTCAAGAAGGCGAGCGACAAAATGGCCGCATCCAGTACAAGAGTTTCGATGAAGACTCTTTCCTGAATGACATGGCCCAAGCGCCCTTCGTGATGGTGAACGGTGGGCACAGCACCATTTGTGAAGCCCTCTCTCTTGGGAAGCCCATCTTGGCAGAGCCCATTGGTGAGCAGTACGAGCAAATTTTCAATGTCGAAGCACTCACCGAAATGGGTGTGGGCATGGGCGTTCGGAAACTCGACACCCAAGACATCCTTCACTTTTCTCGTTGTGTGCCGCTCATGCAAAAGCGCGCGGAGCACTTGAACGTGGTCGATAATGAAGGCCTCTTGGCCCAGCTGCACGGCTGTATTCACGAGCTGAACCCAGCGAAGGCACCGAACACCACCCATTTGGGACACAGCCCAGTTCTGCGCCCCAACAATTTGGTCAAAGGCAAGTTGGCTTAATCGAAGCCCGCGGCCCCATAAAACCGACCCAAAAGCATCTGCCTCCAGGTGCTTTTTGTCTTTATGGGCCCCAGTATTTTACAGAGGAAAACAACATGAGACGATTGGTTATTTTTGGGATCCTGATTCTTTGTATGGGCTGCGAACCGGTGACATCGGATGGGTCTTCGACCACTGCCCCAGACAGCGGTACCCCAGACATAACGGGCTCTAACACCCCCAAGTCGGATGCTGGCACCTCGGCCGCTGCCAATCCGGACGCTGGCCTCCCCGACGGCGGTCCTTCAAACACAGATGCGGGCATCCCAGAAAACACACCACCTGAGGAACCCAGTTTGTTGGCACTCTTAGAGGGGACCTTTGAAGGCGAGTTGTCCTGTTATGAGGAAGGGGCCAGCTCGCGCGGTACCGCCACTTTGGTTCTACAAACCGGCACAGAGCAAGCCACCGGCAGCATCACCTTCACGGGGGATTCCCCTTCTGAGTTCACCACCACCGCGCAGTTGACCCTTTGGCTCGATGATGCAGCTGCTTTAGATGGGGCTTGGTCCGATTGCCAAATTGAAGGCGGTGAATATGCAGATGGCAATGGACAACTGACTTGTCATTTTTGGCATCAAGTGCAGGACGAAAGCGGCTACATCTTCAAACCCAATAATTGGACGATTTCGGCGGATGGGCAAACCTTCACCATTGAGGAAGAACCCACGGTGGAATCAGAAGCACAAAAATGTGACGGTGTCCTCACCAAACAATCTGAATAGAATTAGGCGATGTGCACCGCCACTTGGCGACGATGCGGCCGGTGCCGGTGTTCCCACAAGTAAATCCCCTGCCAGGTGCCCAATACCAAGCGGCCACCGGTGACCGGGATCCCAATGGAGGTCTGGGTCAATGCCGACCGAATGTGTGCCGGCATGTCGTCGGGCCCCTCCGCCGTGTGGGCGTACAAAGGATCATTCTCGGGCACCAACCGCCTCATGAAATTCTCTAGATCGTCTTGAACAGAAGGGTCGGCATTTTCTTGGATAATCAAGCTGGCCGAAGTGTGACGCACAAAAATCGTGCACAGCCCCTCACTGACACCCGATTGACCGACCAATGCGGCCACTTGCGAAGTGAAGTTCACCAAGCCCGGTCCCGACGTCTGAATGGAAAGGGTTTCGACCATTTTAGCCAACAGCCGGACCTAGTTTGGCCTTCAATTCGGCTTTGGTGTCCGCATCCATTTTGCCCAGCCATTTGTCAGCCATGCGCTCTGAACCCGTGTAGTCGTGCTTTTCATCTTCGATGAGCTGACTCAGGTGTTCCCACTTTAGGCCTTCCGGTAAATTGTAATGCTTGACCATGGCACTAAAAACAGCGTCGTCGCGCCAACCGGAGTCATACACCAGACTCGCCCCTCCCGTGATCAAACCGAGCAACTCTCGTTTCACTGGATCCTTAATGGGGTAGCTGGGTTCGGTGTTCACCAAATGACGGTTGTATTCCACCATGGTCAGTGCCCGTAACGCTTCTTCACCTAGGTGGCGATAAGCAGAATTCACCTTCATGAGATAAGCCGTTTCTCCATCTACCTTACTTGTCTCAAACTGCACCACCGGATCGGAGGCAGTACCGTGAAAATAGCCATCTGCCAGCACCCGGCCCTTCTTGTGAAAATTTCGAAAAGTGGGGTTGTAAAGATCGATGGTATTGGCAAAGCCCGCCGCCAAATGGGGGATGTCGCCGTTCAAAGGCGTATCAGGCGCATCCACAATGGGGTCCGCCTCGAAAGAACCACTGGGCTCACTGCGCACCGTGGCCACATCCAGATTAAAGTGTTTATCGTGGAGGTCGGCTTTGCCATCGGAATCCGCGTCTCGAAAGCGTGCATTCATCCGCGCATTGAGCGGCGTGATGTAATTACCGCGGGTTTTATCGTGGGCAAAACCTAAAGCCTTGTCACGAACGTTGGCGTTAATTTCGCTCCAGTCTTGCTCGCCCATGATGCCATTGACCAGTTCGGTTAATGCTTTGGCATCTTCTCCCTCGTAAAATTGACTTCCACCCCCAGGGATGGGCTTTTTGCGGAAATAAGAAGAGTTAAAGGTGGTCATGAGCTGTGCTTCCGGGAAAGCCTTGCGCACCCGGTCCACGTTGTCTTTGCCTGAACACAATCCCAAGAAAATGAGTTTGTCTTCGCCGGTTGCACTGGGGGCGTTCTCGACGGAATTACGCGTATTGCCCCCGAGGTTACTGTGCCCCATGTAGCCGATGATATCGAATTTTTTGTCGTTGATTTCTTTAAAGCTGTCACCATCAAAGTTACGCATGTGAATGTTGAAGGTGCGCTCCTCGCCGTTGGGACCTTCTTTTTTCAACGTGAGAATGCGCGGTTTGCCACTTGAAAACCAACTCTCTCCCCCGCCTTCTTCGGTCACTTTGAATCCGCGTTTGGTCAAAAACTCGGTAATGCCTTCGTAAAAACCTTCGCCGTGACCCGCTGCCAGGCTCATGTTCACCTCGGTTTTGCCGTCTTTAAACCACTTGTCGTAAGGTGGCGTTGCAGGGGCGATTTGATTGCGGAGCACATCCACCTGCATGGATTCGATGGGGCCGAGCCCGGTCTGAATGCGCAACAAATTGAAAATCATGGACTCTTTAAGACCACCCACCGTTTCGTGACTCACCAAACTTTGGAGTTGGCCAAAAGCATCTTTCTTCAACTGACCTTCTGCCCCGGTATTGCCCAAACTGGCCACCATGTCGGTTAACAGAGTAGCTGCGCTGGCACGTGCTTGGGCTTGTTCACGACGGTCCAGACCACTTTGGGCGAGGTCTGTTTGAAATGCCTCCAGCTGGTCGATCACTTGACGCTTGGTGAGCAGGCTCGCATTGCTGTGGGTGAAAATATCGGTTCCGTCGGGTAAGGCGTCTGCACTTTCTGCCGCGCGAAACAAAGCCTGTTGGGTGTCGGCCAGTGACGCGGGTGCTTGGCCATCTATAGAGAACACCCCTGCCTCATTGAGGTAAAGCGGTTGCGCGCCTGAGCCTAAGTTGCGGGTTGCCTGAAATACTTCGCCCAGCACGTCTTTCTTTTCAATTTGCAAATCGCTGCGCACAGTCACCGCATTGAAACGGGTGTCCCTTTTCAGTTCGATGGCATTGGGAGAAGCGCTTTGCATGGCTGCAGCCAAGGCTTCCGCTTCTTCAGGCGACAGTTGGGACTTGTCGATTTGTAGGTGGAACATGTGACGATCGGTGGAATAGCGGCTGCGGCCCGTGTCATCCACGTACAAGTCCACCTTGTCATCGTTCACATCATGCCTGAAAGTCTCTTTGGCTTCAGGGCCTTCCGCTTTAAGTTTTTCCACCACATCCGCTTTGATTTGGTGAACCTGACCGGTGTTGGGATTCGTAAAACGGAGAGTGAGTGGCCGTGGCATAAGAAATCCTTTCAGCTGAAACGCAGGAGACAATAACACCAAACGTTTTGAGAACCTGCATGATTCGCCTATATATATGAGCGAACTTTCATTTTGGCGGCATCAAGGAGCGTTTCTTTTGAAATACCAGCGTTTTACCGGTCTTTTGGCAGTACTCAGCGCCTTGGCCCTCACCCAGTGCACCCCAGAAACCGAAGTCGACGTGCCTCGAAAATGCAACCTTTACGAGAACTTATGTGAAAAAACGGTGCCCGAAGTGGCCTTTGCCACCACCCACAACGCCATGTCCAACAAGGCCGATGGCTGGGGGGGCTACAACCATTTTTACGGCATTCCCGATCAACTCCAAGAGGGATATCGGGGCTTCATGCTCGATATTTATGAGGATGAGGGTGTTTTGAAGCTCTGTCACGGCAGCTGTATTGCGGGGGCCATCGATTTTGAAACGGTCATGGATACCTACCACGAATTCATGACCGAAAACCCCCATGAAGTGATCGTCTTCATTTTTGAAACCCATATTGAACCCGAACGTTTTGCTGACGCCTTTGACTCTCACCCTTTGGGCGAGCTGGCTTTTGAAATCAACCCATGGGACGAGTGGCCAACCCTCAACACGCTCATCGATACCAACCAAAGGCTCATCATGCTCTCCGATACGGTAGAAAATGCGCCCTCATACATTCTCGATATGTGGGCCCATGCCGTCGATGTACACTACGCCGCTGAAAGCCAAGCGGATTTCAATTGCGAATTTTTTCGCGGTGAACCTGAAAACCAATTATTTATTTTCAACCATTTCATTTCCGACCCCCTGCCTAACGAAACTGCGGCTGCCGAAGTGAATGCCTACGACGTGTTGATGCCGCGGATCGAGCAGTGTCAACGAAAAAACGGACGGTTCCCCAACTTCGTTACGGTTGATTTCTTTTCGCTGGGTGACACGTTGCAAGTCGTCAAGGAACTCAACGGCAACTAAGATTTATCTTTCATGGACAAAGTCATGCGAAACTTGGCCACGGGTTCTTCGCCCTGCGTTTTCGGACAGGTGACATCGATTTCACAAAGCACATTTTGCCGCTCGCCCGTTTCGGAGGCCCGGGCCACCGCAGCAGCGATGTCAGGTCCATTGCGACAGGTGAAATAAGCATCGCCGTCGGCCCTTTTGAGGAAGTCGCCCTGGACGTCTTTGAAGACCAGCACGATGTTCTTTTTGGTGTTCGAAATGTGCCGCGCCGCCAAAAAGCCGGAAGCTGCGTCAGCCCCCGCGGCCAGCACCGCGAAGTACATGGAGTTCACGTGATTCTTGGTACGACGGGTCAGCGGAATGCAGAGCACACTGTATTCGTCGTTCATTTCTACGAATCTTGGTTTGACGTAATTCAAGACGGGTATTTTTAAAAACCCAGCCAGCCTCATTAAGAACGTTTCTCGACGCGGCGACCGCATGAGTCCACCCATAAAGCTGTCGTCACCGAATTGTTGTAATGCATCCATTCATTGCTCCTTTAGCGCACAAAAATTTTCAACAGTGCCTCCACCGCGCCCCCAAAAGGCGGTGATGCCAGCACGCCCCCGTTGACCTTGGTTTGGAAGTACACCCCTTTTTCGTGGGAAAAAACCTTAAAGGAATCTTCGCCATGATAGCGCCCCATCCCACTGGGACCCACGCCCCCGAAGGGCAAATCCTCAACGGCACAATGCAAAAGCGTATCATTGATGGTAACACCGCCAGACACGGTCTGTTCCAAAACGCGTTCTTGTACCTTATCGTTGTCACTGAACAAATAGAGCGCCAATGGACGCGGATGGTCATTGACGTACCGAATGGCATCGTCCAGCTGGTCATAAGTTTTGATGGGCAACACCGGCCCAAAGATTTCATCTCGCATCACTTCAAGATCATCTGAGGGGTTGATCAACAACCGCAAAGGCAGTTTACGGGTATTCCCATCGAATGCCTCTCCTGAGGGGTTGACTTCAATGACCTCGGTGCCTGCCTCGCGGGCATCCGTCACCAAACGCTCTAAACGATCACGATGTCGTTGGGAAATAATGGAGGTGTAATCAGGGTTGTTCACATAGCTGGGGTACATTTTCGCGACTTGAGCTTGTATGGCCTGCACGAAAGCTTCTTGATGTCTTTGGGGAACCATTACATAGTCAGGTGCAATACAGGTCTGTCCGCTGTTGATCAGCTTTCCTCTGACAATGCGTTCAGCGGCCGTATCCAAATTAAACTGTTCGTGGATAATCGCCGGTGATTTCCCCCCCAGCTCGAGGGTGACCGGCGTGAGATTCTGTGCCGCCGCCGCCATGACTTTCTGGCCAATGGATGTTGAACCGGTGAAAAACAAATGATCGAAAGGCAACCGCGAGAAGTTGGCGGCCAACTCCGCTCCCCCTGTAGAGACGAACACTTCTTGTGGGTTGAAATATTTGCTGACCAAGTCAGCCAACAAAGCAGAGGTTTTGGGTGTGAACTCAGAAGGCTTCAGCATCACCCGATTTCCCGCCGACAAGGCGCCCAGCAAGGGCAACAAGGTTAATTGAATCGGGTAGTTCCAGGGCCCGATAATGCCGATCACGCCCAAGGGCTGGTAGAACACCCGCGCCCGACCGGGTTGAAACAAAAGCCCTGGGTTACGTCGACGCGCTCGCATCCAATCCCGCAGATGCTTGCGCGTGTGCTTCACTGCGTTCATCACCACCAAAAACTCTGTAAGGAGGGTTTCGTGCTCCGAGCGCCCATCGAAGTCTGAGCTGACCGCTGCCAACCAATCCTTTTTGTGCTTCATCAGCATGTGCTCAATGGCCTGAACATGCCCCATGCGCCGTTCGAAACCAGGCGCTGGCCCCTGCCGAGACGCTTGGTGCATGGCCCAAAATGCCCGCTCCAGCTCTTCCGGATTGGCATCAGTGTTTGGGTTTTGGTCTTCGTTGGCAGTGTCGAGCATGGGCATCCTCTCAAAATCTCTTCTTTTTCAACCATTTAACTTAACCATCCCCCGACCGGGTGACAAGCCAAAAGCCCCATAAAAAGCGGCGGTTGGGTGTCCGGTAAGAATCAATTTTACTTTTATATTTTAGGCACTTGAAACTGACTTCGCTTTCAACAAGCCTGGCCCGTGGAGTAATTGTGGCCTTCAAAGCCAGAAGTGTTGATTCCCAGGAACGCATTTCCTTATAAAGGGGACCGAAGCGAGGACAAACAACTATGGCAATTCCATCCATTCCAGCACAAGCACAAGAAAACGGCAAACGATCCGGCGGTAACCCGGCCTACCGATTTAAACACAATGGTCGGTGGGAAGAGAAAACTTGGTCCACCTACGCCGCAGAGATTCGCCAAGCGGGCAAGGCCCTCATGGCCTTAAATGTGAACCATGGGGATAAAACCTGCATTCTCGGTTTTAATCGACCCGAGTGGAATATTTTTCACATTGCGAGCATGTCCATCGGCGCGGTACCTGCAGGCATTTACACCACGTGTTCCGATGAAGAAGTCACCTATATTGTGGGTCATGCCGAGGCCAAAGTCATTTTGGTCGAAAACAAAGAACAGTGGGAAAAGGTCGCCAACAACCGTGACCAATTGCCCAATCTCGAAACCATTGTCCTCATGGACGATGCAGAGCCCATTGACGACGAGAACACGCTGACCTGGAGCGACTTCATGGGCAAAGGCGGGCGCTCAGGTGACATGGACTTTTTCGAACGGCTGAATGCCATCAATCCCAATGATTTGGGCACATTGATTTACACTTCAGGCACAACCGGGCCACCCAAAGGCGTCATGCTTACCCACGACAACCTGTCCTTTACGGCCCATCAAGTGCGGTTCGTGATGTCCATCAACCACACAGAACGATTGGTCTCCTATCTGCCCCTGTGTCATATTGCCGAACAAATCTTCTCTATCCATGGGGCCATCACCTTCGGGTATGAAGTTTGCTTTGCCGAGAGCATCGAGAAACTGCCCGACAACATCAAAGAAATACGGCCCACCATTTTCTTTGGGGTGCCGCGAATTTGGGAGAAGTTTTATGAAGGACTTTCAGCCAAATTAAAGTTGGCCACCGGCGTCAAAGCCAAGTTGGTAGATTTCGCACAGACGACTGCAACCGATAATCATAAGCACGTAAACCGTGGCTCCCTGCGCTCACCCATCGGCCTGCTCAAGTACAAGCTGGCCAATAAACTCATCTACACCAAGGTGAAAGATGCATTGGGCTTGGACCAATGCCGAATCATGGTCTCTGGCGCAGCGCCCATCGCTCCCGAAGTCTTAGAATTCATGCAAAGTTTGGACATGCCCATTTGGGAAGTCTATGGGCAAAGTGAGGACACCGGGCCCACTTCGTTTAATTATCGGGGCAAAACCAAAATCGGTTCCGTGGGCATGCCCTTTCCGGGTGTTACCGTCAAAATCGCCGAAGATGACGAAATATTGGTAAAAGGGCGTAATGTCTTTTTGGGATATTACAAAGACGAAGCTGCCACCAACGATGCTTTGAGCGACGGCTGGCTGCATTCGGGCGATCTGGGCAAATTCGATGAAGATGGTTACCTCCACATCATCGGCCGCAAGAAAGATATTATTATCACCGCAGGTGGGAAGAACATCACGCCCAAAAACCTCGAAAGTACCATTAAAAATATGCCTTTCGTTCATGAAGCAGTGGTCATTGGTGACCGGCGCAAATATCTCACCGCCCTCATATCGGTGGATGATGATGGACGTGCCAAATACAGTGAGGAAAATGGCGTTGCCCCAGGTTCTGTCCACGAAGATGCGGCGCTCCAAGCGGCCTTCCAAAAAGGCATCGACAGCCTGAACAGCACAGTGGCTCGGGTGGAGCAAATCAAAAAATTTCGCATTCTCCCACGCCCCCTGACCATCGAAGACAAAGAGCTCACCCCCACCCTAAAGGTCAAACGAAATATCGTGCAAACCAACTGGGCTGAACTCATCGATCAAATGTACGCTGAGGATTGAGGCACGCCACCTCAAGTATTTGTTTTTAATAACATTTGACCCTGTCCACCCTTCTCGGTAGCCTTTCGGCAGACCGTCGGACAAGGGTTTGCCTCAGCATGGACGATTTTAACAAGAGCATATTGCCCAAGCGTGATTTGGTGGATGAAATCATCCGTCATCAAATGGCGTCCACCGATGTGCGCGATCTGATTCACAATTGGGCGCCCAACGAAAAAGAGCAGTTGGCCGAGGGTTTGGCGGGCACCTTCAATAAACTGGCACGGGTGATGGAAGTCACCCGGGAGTTGGCCACCACCTTAGACATCAATCGGCTCCTGCCACGAATGGTGGCCTTGTTTTGTGAAATCATGCACACGGAACGAGCGACCATTTTTTTGTACCACGAAGAAAGCCAAGAATTGGTTTCAGGCACGGCTGAAGGCCACACCAGAGTCGGTGATTTGGTGATTCCTGCCATTCGTGTCGCGGTGAGTGAAGGCTTGGCAGGCAAAGTATTTCGTACCGGGGAAAGTTTAATCTCTGAGGCACCCTACGACGATGATGACTTTTACCGCAAGGTCGATGACGAACACGGGTTTGTTACACGCAATATTTTGTGTGTGCCCCTGCGCGATGGCGATGAGAGAAGCATTGGCGTGGTTGAAGTCCTCAACAAAACCGAGGGTCAGTTTAACCCTTCAGACTTGCACTTGCTCGAGGCCTTGGCCCACCAAGTCTGTGCGGTATTCATCAATGCCAAACTTCACGATGCCATTTCACGCGCGCGCGACGAAGAGGCGCAGCTGCTCGAACTCACCACGGCCATGTCCCAAGAGTTACAGCTCGTCCCCCTCCTACACACCATCATGACCACGGTCACCAACATCCTCGGTGCGGATCGCTCCACCCTTTTCATGTACGATGAAATAAGTGGCGACCTGTGGTCTCACGTGGCTCAAGGTTTGGGAGACGAAATCCGTGTGCCCGCCACCAAGGGCATCGCGGGTCACGTGTTTGCCAGCGGCGAAGTGATCAATATCCCCGATGCCTACGCTGACGACCGATTCAACCCCGAAGTGGACAAAAAAACGGGTTATCTCACCAATAATATTTTGTGCATGCCAGTCCGAAACAAAAAAGGAAAAACCATCGGGGTCATTCAAGCACTCAACAAACGCGCAGGGCCATTTAACGCCATGGACGAGCGTCGTCTTCATGCCTTTTCTGCCCAAGCATCCATCGCCATCGAAAACGCCACCCTTTTCGAAGGGATTATGGATGTAAAAAACCACAACGAACGACTGCTCGAAAGCATGAGCAATGGGTTGCTCACCATCGACCCAGAGGGGCGAATCGCCAGCGCCAACATGGCGGCCTTGCGCATTTTCAGGGCCGAACTCAAAACTGAAAAAGTACTCAACCGAAACTATTTGGACTTTTTTGGGCCAGACAATGACTGGGTCATCCAAATGGTCAAAAAGGTCACCCGCACCAAAACCCAAGACATTGCGCTCAACTCTGAGTTGGTCCTCATCAAAAAAGGCGATGTGGTCGAGCACGAGCGTCGACGTAAATTCGCGACGGTCAATCTCACTGCCATTCCACTGCAAAACCCCACCAAAAAAGAGCTCATGGGATGCATGCTCGTGATTGAGGATATCACAACCGAGAAAAGCCTCCGACGCACCATGGCCCGCTACCTTCCCAAAGAGGTCACCGATAAAGTACTGGCCGATGATACAGATTCTTTGGGCGGGAAAATGCAAAAAGCCAGTGTTTTGTTTTCGGACATCCGCGCTTTCACCCAAATCTCTGCAGAAATAGGCCCCCAAGAAACCGTTTCCATGCTCAACGATTATTTCTCCACCATGGTGGAAGTGATCTCGGAGCATGGGGGTATGCTCGACAAGTACATTGGTGATGCGCTCATGGCCGTGTTCGGGGTCCCCTACTTGCAGCACGACGATGCAAACCGCGCATTGGTATCGGGACTGCGAATGCTTGATGGGCTGGAGCGATTCAACCGCACTTGGGTCCCCAAAGGCAACAAACCCATTAAGATTGGGATTGGGCTCAACACAGATTTGGTCTTGTCCGGCAATATTGGTTCGCCAAAACGCATGGATTTCACGGTCATTGGCGACGGGGTGAACGTGGCAGCCAAACTGGAAGCCGCCAACAAGTTTTATGGCACCAAAATGCTCATCACCGAGTTCACCAAGGCCGCCCTCACAGAAGATGTGCCTTTACGTGAAGTAGACCGGGTGCTGGTCAAGGGTCGTTCCGATGCACTCACCATTTTTGAACCCCTCGACAGCATCCCAACATCTGAGCGTGAGACCTTAAACACGTTGCTCGGCCCCTACACCGAAGGCTTGGAATTTTATCGCAATCGCAATTGGGGTCTGGCCTTTCAAGCATTTGAAGCCGCTCGACAGATCAAAAAAGATGACCGTTTAACCCAAGTCTATCTCGACCGTTGCGCCCAACACATTCACAAACCACCATCCGATGACTGGAATGGTGTTTACAGCCTGATGGAGAAATAAAATGCCCCAGCGTTCCTTGGCCTTCATCGCCCTTTGCCTACTCATTGGCAGTGCCTGCAGCCACGATGTCTTTATTCGCACCCAACCTGCCGGGGCTCAGGTTTTTGTGGATGGGACCCTTATCGGTAAATCGCCCACCATCTACGAAGAAAAATTGGGGCCGAATAAGGTGGTCGAGCTGCAATTCAAAAAAGAAGGCTACAAGACCAAAAAGAAATACCTTGAGCGGTCGCGTTTTAACGTACCCGTAATTGCTGCCTCTGTGGCCGGGTGCTGCGTGGGCACTGTCTGTTGCACTGGCGTCATCTCTGACGTGGCAGAAGGCAGCGAACCATTGGGACTGGTGGGCGGCCTGAGTGTCTTGGCCGTTCCCTTTGTGGCCCGCCAATCCGCCCAGGATGTATTCGTAAAACTCGATAAAGACCCTGCGCAAAATGCAGCAGGTCCCGCTTCGCCCACTGTGCGTGCCGCCCCTTCAGCCGGTACCAACGACCCTTCAGATGCAGCCATGGATGCCGCGTCCCCCACCGCACCCGATGTTCCCCAAGCCCCCGAAACCCCTCAATTGATTCGCCTGCCCGACGGCTATTCCTATTAGGAGATTGTTCATGATGCGAATCCCCGCCCTATGTCTTTACGTCCTCATTCTCTCTGTCGGTTTGCCTGCCTTCGGGCAAGAACCGTCGCCACCTGAAACAGTCGCTGAGCCCGAACCCATCTCACTGCCTTGCCCCGAAGGTTTTACCTGTCAGGACGATGGCATTTTGGTGGCGCTGATCACCCAGCTCGACCAAAGCTTGTCGGCGCTTCCCACCCAAGGGCCTGGGGCCACCTTGCGCCTCATCCGCGAAATGCAAGCCACCCAAGATCCGCGGCTGGTACCCGTGTACGAGCGTTTGTTGCGTGGCTCTAATAAGGCCATTTCATTAGCAACCCTTCAGGCTTTGTCCTCGCTGTCCGCATTGCCTCAGGTGGAACGCATCGCCAGTGATTTGGTGGCCAGCACCAAAAGTGCCGTGTTGCTCAATGCGGCCTTGAATCTTTTGTTTCAGTGCGAACTCGACCGGCAAGCTCAGGCCTTACCGTGCCCCACCGATGGCAACTGCGCACCCGACCCTGAGGTACTCCATGCCTTGATGGCGCTTCAAAATGCGGACAGTGCCGCACGGCTCAACGCCATCGCCCACATCGGCACGCTGAAAGACGACCGCTTGCTGCCATTCGTGCTTCGCATTTCCATGAGTTCCAGACCAGAGGTGCGCTCCAGTGCTCTACAGGCGGTTAGCCACTACCGTAATAACGAAACTGCCAACCAAAGACTCATGGATGCATTCACCGGCACCAACGCCAGCGACAGACTGGCCGGTTTGAGGGGGCTCGCCAAAGATGACTCCGCAAAAATGACCGATTTTCTCCTCGACCACCGCGTCAACAACCCCAAAGACCCCTTGCGTAAAGACATCGAAAAACTGCTCCAGGAACGTTCCCCAAAAAAACTGGGGGCAATCTTATCCGAAGAGCGTCGGATTGAAGCGGAGCGTTTGCGTCGGCTTGAAGAGGCCGCCAAACTCAAAGCGCTCGAGCCCAATATTTTTGATAAGAGCACCCGTGGCATTCTCACTGGCACCAACGCCCTTTCGGCAGCTATCGCTGGGGCCACCGTGGCGAACCTCACGGCAGATGCCGCCGGCGGGAGTGAAGATGGAGACCTGGGAACCCTCGCGGCTTGTTGGGGCTGCGGCGTGGGGGCAGCAGCGGCTGGGACGCTGTCTTGGTTTTCTCTCGCCGACCGCGAACTCAAATCTGAAGACCTCAATTTGGCCTTGTCCACCGGCGCTTGGTCCGGCCTCTCCACGTATCAGTTAATTAATTTCATCGCCACCCAACGCAACTCCATATATGGTTTCGATCAACGGCACTATCTATATGGCGTTCCCACCGGGGTTTTGTTGGGCTCCTGGGCGGGCACCCTCGCATCCCTCAACACGGACATGACCCACAGCGATGTTGGCGAAATCCATGCGGCCGTCCTCATGAATAACCTCCTGCTCGGCGGCATTGCCTTGACCGTGCCGGACAACCAACAAGGACTTTGGTACCCGTGGACTCAAATATTGGGTACCGCGGCGGGATATGGTTTGGTACTGCCGCTGTACAAACACATTGAGCTCGATGCCAAAGGCTGGGGGCAAACCGCGCTGGGGGCCTTGGCGGGCTTGGTGGCTGGCGGATTATACGGTGGCTCACTGTCTGATGGGGATGGTGCCAAAGACAAATATACCAGCTCAAATACTGGCGCAGGGTATGCCATGGTGGGCACGGCTTTGGGTGGGGCCACTGGGTTCGCTTATCGCCAGTGGGGCAAAGAAGACCCCACCCAACTGTACGCACAAACGTCTTTGGGACTTTGGGGCGCTGCCATGGCCCATTACCTCCCTGACATTGTCTTAGGTCAAGCGCCTGATTACAGTCGTTCACGTTTTTACTCCACCGCGGTGGGCTACACCACCCTCAGTGCCCTCTCCTATATCATGGCTGAACGGCAACCCTACACCGACGGTGGGGTGACCCGCCTGAACATGGAAACCCTCGCGGGCTTTTGGTTGGCCACAGGCATCGCCAACAGCATTCCCGATTTAGAACTCAGCTCACAAATTTCCCATTTGGCGTCCACCGCAGGCATCGCAGCGGGATTGGGCGTGGCTGCTTGGCAGCGCAATGACGCTCCCATGACCAAAACTGATGGCATTAACGTCACCCTCAATGCCGCCACCGGACTGTGGGCAGGACTACAGTTGGGCGTTGGGCTCAATAACCTCGATAACCGCAGCTTTGACCCAGGCGCCTATGCACTCATGGGCGGTGGTCTTGGCTTGGCCTTGGCAGACTTCCAAAACCGCCACGACAAAACCCCCACCGAAGATGGCCTGTTGTACCAAACCTGGGCGGGTGCCATGGGCAACATGATGGGGGCCGGCGTGGGCCTCATGCTTACGTCACCGGTCTCCGATGGAGGCGACGCCGACAGTTCGTTGGCCGGGTTACTGGGCAGCACAGGTTTATTGTTAGGCGCCGGCAGCACTGTTTTCTTTCCCGATGGTGTGGAGCAAGATCGCGGCGACTTGGTGCTCAACCCCATGCTCATGGGGCTTTCCGCTTGGCACGCTTTGGCCATCGGCACGGGTTTTAATCTTTCCGACGAAATGAGCAGCGGATTGTTGTTTACCCTTCCCGCCGTGGCCTCCACCGCCACCGTGGCCCTCGCACCCAGACTCAACTTAAGCTTCGGCGACATTCTCATGATCACCGGTTCGGCAGCCTGGGGCAACCTCATGGGTGCAGGGATTGCCGCTTCTTTGGGCCATCACATGGGTGGGTTGAGTGACTTAGAAGCGGGATTGCTGAGCACCGGTCTCTTGGATTTGGGCATGGGCATTGGCTTTGCCCTCACCGCTCTCGATCAGCCTGACCTTGGTTGGAAGTTCACCTATGTGGCCTCCACCACCTCTATCGCGCTGCTCGTGGCTTCATTGCCAGCTGCTTTGCTCACCACCGGCGATAACGCCCCCGTGGCCCTGTCTGACATTCTCATTGGTGCTTCCCTCTTAGGAACCGGCGCAGGCGTGGCCACGTTGGGCCTCATTGATTTTCGCGTGGCGCCCGATATGGGCTTGTCCAAAAAACCTTCCGAAGACAAAAAGTCAGAAAAAGACATCATCCTCAAACCCATGGACCCCAAAGCCAAACTCCCCTTTAAAACCTTACAACCCACCATGGTGGCCATCCCTGCCATGCCAGGTCTCGAAGAAAAGCCACAAATGGGCGCCGGCTTTGTGGGCACTTTTTAAATATGACTAAAAAAAACAAAGCATCCTTTCCGCAACCCTTGCCGGTCCCACCGGCTTGCATCCCGCAGCCCATCACCCACGAGGCGCACGGTCTGAAACGCACCGACCCCTACGACTTTCTCCGTCAACCCGATTGGTTGCCTGGTCGGCAAGATGAAAGCGACGTCTCCGAAGAGATCACAGATCTGCTCAAAGCTGAAAACGCGTATGCCAATGCCTTGCTCGCGCCGGTGAAAGGTTTACGCCAAGAGCTGTTCGCAGAAATGAAGGGGCGCATCAAAGAAAACGATGACAGCGTTCCCGCCAAAGACGGTCCCTTTGAATATTTCTCTCGCTTTGAAACCGGAAAAGAATACCCCGTCTTTTTCCGGCGCGCGTTGGCCACCCAAAAAGAAGAGCTTTTGCTCGATGTGAATGTGCTGGCTGAAGGCAAAAATTATTTTCAAGTGGCTGGCTTGGGGCATAGCCCGGACCACAAGATTATAGGTTATGGCTTTGATGAAGCCGGTGATGAAAAATACACTTTGGTTTTCAAAGATCTTGAAACAGGTGAAATGCTGCCCGACCGGTTCGAAGACACCAGTGCGGGCTGGGATTTCTTTAATGATAGTGAAACCATTGCGTACGTGTTGGTCGACGATAACAACCGTCCCAATCAGGTCAAAACGCACCGCTTGGGCACCCCCTTGGGCGACGACCCGGTGTTGTTTGAAGACAGTGACAGTGGGCGCTTTGTGGGGATTGGCCTCACCGAAGACGAAAAGTATTTAGCCGTGCAAAGTGGCGACCACCAAAGCGATGAGATTTGGCTCATGAGAGCCTCTGGCGCCCAAGAGCCACTCAACTGTTTGTTTCAATACCAACTGGGAAATGAATACGATATCAGCCACCACGAGGGTTTCCTCTACGTGCATACCAACATCGACGGCGCAGAAAATCATAAGATCGTACGTTGTCCATTGGACAAACCCACTGAATTCGAAGAGGTGGTGCCCCACGACCCCAACGCCCTTATCGAAAACATGCTGTTGTTCAAAGACTATTTGGTCTACCAAAAACAAGAAGCCGGCCTGCCGGTGATCTACGTGCGTCACCTGCAAACGGGTCACACCCACACGGTAGATTTACCAGGAGAGGTCTTCGATGTGGGACTGATTCCCCTATATGAGTTCGACACACCCATCTTGCGGTTGGGCTACAGCAGTCTCAATGCCCCTCATCGCATCTACGATTATCACATGGGCAATCGCGATTTAGAGCTGCGCAAAGAGCGGGAAATCCCATCGGGGCACAATCCCGATGATTATGTGGTGAAGCGGCTCATGGCCCCAGCCGCCGACGGTGAAGAGATCCCCATTTCGCTCATGTACCACAAAGAATTTCCGCCCTCGCCTGAACGTCCCCTGCTGCTGTATGGCTATGGTGCCTACGGCATGAGTATGTCACCGGGTTTTTCCGGTGTGCGCTTGTCCTTGGTGCAACGCGGCGTCACCTACGCCATGACCCACATTCGTGGCGGACAAGAAAAAGGTTACCGCTGGTACCGTGAGGGGCGTGAAGCCAAAAAGAAAAACACGTTCAATGACTTTTTGGCCTGTGCCGATCATCTCATCAAAGAACAACTTACCAGCGAAGGGCGTATCGTGGCCGGCGGCGGCAGCGCAGGCGGCATGCTCATCGGCAATGTGATCAACCAGCGACCTGAACTTTTCGGCGTGGCGGTGTTGCACGTGCCCTTTGTGGATGTGCTCAACACCATGTGCGATGCCAGCCTCCCCTTAACCCCCATGGAATGGCCTGAGTGGGGCAATCCCATCGAAGACAAAGAGGCTTATGAGTACATTGAGAGTTATTCACCTTACGACAACCTAAAAAAACAAAGCTATCCCATCATTTGGGCCACCGCCGGCTTGTCGGACCCCAGGGTTACCTACTGGGAGCCGCTGAAATGGATACAGCGCTTGCGCACGGTGAATACCAGTCAACAACCCACCGCTTTGCTCACAGAGATGGAAGCCGGCCACAGCGGCACCACTGGCAGATTCAAAGCCCTCGAGGAATGCGCGCGGGACGACGCTTTTGTGCTCTTAGCCCTCTGCGAACTAGGTTTGCTTTAATCTCAACCGGTTTGATACCAGCCCATTTGGCCACGCCTCACTTGAAGCGCGCCGTCACCACAGGTCGAGCCATGAGCACCCGATATTTATTGTATGCAATTGATCTTCGACAAAAAAGTCGTTGCGCTATTCGCAATTCGATTCGTCTTGAGTCCCCAGCTCGCCGGCCGTAAGACAGGAAGGGTATGGGCCGAAAATTTGGTTGTTATTCAGGTCCACATCGTCAAATTCACACAAAAACTCCGGAACCGTTCCCGTTAGTTGATTGCTTCTAAGCTCGATATTAATCAAGTAGGCTACATTTCCGAGCTCAGTGGGAATACTGCCCGTGAGGGCGTTACCAAACGAGATCAATGCTGTACAGAGAATCAATTTCAGCCAAGAAGGTCTATGTGGACGCTTTACAGGGCACTTGAGCGTTTCGAGTCAACTCGCCAAATGGGTCTCCCCAATAGCGATGAAGCCCCTTCCCTGTTCGCCGCGTTTAGGGACAAAAAACGATTCGATTATCGCTCAGATTAAAATCGGGATACATTTGCGTCCCATTCGCACTGCCTTGGTTGGTCCAGCCCCCTACGGGAAAGTCTTCCGTGTCAGCGGTCTGAGAGAGATTGATTTGCCAAATGACGATTTCCCAACAACGGTCGTCTAGCGGGGTATCGAGTAAGCAATTCCAATCGGACTCACTGAAAGGTGTGAGTGTTTCAGTCAGAGTCTCGCCGGTCTCCCAGCCCCCCGACCAAAACGGTTCATTGGGTGGTGTTGCGAACGCCCAGCCCGTGTGAATGTGATCAGAGGGAATACAATCGTTGGGCGCGTTGGGTCCCTCGTAATGAAGACCAAACACCAAATGGTTCACACTCTCGTTATTGTTGACGGTACTGCTGCTTTGAGGCCCACACGTACTGCCATCACTCTTTGTAACCTCGTTGCAGCCGCAGTTCGTTGCATCGGTCATTTCAACCACCACTTCGTGGGTCACAGTGTCATAGGATACCAACCGCAAGTCACAGGAGTTCTCTACCTGAACCGGATTGCCTGCATCGACTGGCTCCGGACCGGCATCGGGGATTGCCGGCGGCATTGGTACACCTGCATCTTCACACGAGGCGCACATGCCTGTCTCTGCCTCGCAGCCACATTCACAATGGACCTGCACAGCCTGGTACAAACATTGGTCCTCTTCACAGCCCCCAATGCTCTGGTACTCAATTTGAACATCGTTATCCAAACATTCGGGCGCTTTGCCACCGCAATCGGTACACACCCTGTCACTCACACCGATGCCCTTGAGTGTGATGGTGACCGGTGTGTCGTTGTCCCCATCGTGTAAAATTTCTAACTCGCCTTCGTAGGTTTGGATTTCAGTGGGCCGAAAATGAACGATGTAGTCCTGCTTGGCATCGCGGGTCAATGTCACCACCCCGCCCTCCACTGCAAAGGGTGCCCCATCGGGTGTTACAGCAAACCCATCCACTTTGAGTTTTCGCTCGCCTTCTTTGGTCACCGAAAAAACCCGCGTTACGTCAAACCCAACGGGTACCTCGCCAAAATCGATTTGGGTTTCTGACGCTGACAAAAAGGCTTTTTGCGCCACCAAGACCTCGCCGCAATCACAGCCCTCCGAAACGAAACTTAAAACGAAGAAGCAACCGGCCAGCACACGGGGTAAAACACTGCTATTATTCATGAAAGACTCCCATAAACGGAACCTCAGTTATAAATGATGCGGTCGTCATCTACAAGAACTCCAGATGTAAAAGCGAACGGTATCCGTTTTTGGTCAAGTTAACTGACCATACATGAAAAATTACACCTTAGGGCGAAACGCCCCCATCCAAACCATCTTCATCCCCATCCTTATCCAACTTAAACCAGCAATCGCTGCTGCACCAGTAGTCGGCGGTGTCGCCGTCGCAGACTTCGCCGGCCGTTGTTTGAATTTTGTCATCGCCGCAAAAACCGTTCACTTCGCTGCAATCGGCGAAGCAGTAATCGCCATTTTCGGTGTTACCATCGTCGCA
>MDTD01054569.1_pt1 | contig 33250 bp, 30 predicted proteins | sample 811221 | NCBI WGS metagenome assembly MDTD01 (sample SAMN05326646, study PRJNA326480) | marine metagenome | isolation source: seawater | place: Pacific Ocean: South West | collected 2011
ATATAATATTGGGTTGGACTATATCTCTTGTAATAATCTTTGTAGTCTTTAAAGTACTTAGAGTTCTCAAAATAATTTAGATTTATATAATTCTCTAATGAGATTTTCAAAAGAAGAAGAATATTTACGTCAAAAAGATAAAAAATTAAAAAAAATTATCGATATAAATGGTCACATTGTTTTTAAGCCAATTAAAAAAAATGAGTTTGATACACTCGTTGGAATAGTGGTCTCCCAATTCATATCAACAAAAGCGGCAAACTCTATCTTCAATAAAATAAGAGACAGCTTTAATTCTGAATATTTAAATGAGAACCATTTTGAAAAATTAAATATAAATCAGATAAAAAAATTAGGCTTATCAACTAATAAAGCAAAAACAATTAAAGAGCTTTCTAATTTATTTTTAAATAACAAAAACGATGATTTATCAAAGCTTAATGATATAGATTTAAATGAAAGACTTCTGTCAGTGTTTGGAATCGGTCCATGGTCATTAAATATGTACGAAATTTTTTCTATTGGCAAATTAAACGTCTTTACATCAAAAGATGCAGGTTTACGTTTAGCAATGAATAAGTCGGGCATGATAAAACCAGATAGTAAATGGCAAGAGTATGATGAATACGCAAACAAATGGTCTCCATACAAATCAATTGCATCATTGCACTTGTGGAAAACTGTTGATTAGGGAAAAGTTTATAAGTTATTTGCTGAAAATAAAAAATTTTTTAAATCTTATAATCAAAAAACGAAAAAGTAGAATCAATGCTTCAAAAATTATTCTATTACTCATTTTTGATTTGCCTAGCCTTCTTTCTTCAAATATGATTGGAACTTCTTTAATTAATTTTCTATTATCCAAAAATAAATATACCATTTCGATTTGAAATGCATATCCATCTGTTGAGACATTATCAAATCTCGTAGTTTTTAAAGCTGAAGTATTGTAAATTCTAAAACCAGTTGTTAGATCATTTAACTTGGTTCCAATTATTGCTTTTGAAACCTTATTTGCTAATAAAGACAGTAATTTACGTTTCCAATCCCAGCCTTCTGATCCACCAGAAAGAACATACCTACTTCCAAGTATTAAATCTGCAGTATTTAATTCCGCAATTAAATTATCTAAATCATCAAATCTATGCGAAAAATCTGCATCCATCGTAACAATATGAGAATAGTCATTATTTATAGCCCATTTAAAACCCTCTTTATAAGCAGTTCCTAGACCAAGTTTTTTGGTTCTATCTATCTTGTATAAGTTTGGAAAACTTTTTATAAGTTCATTGACAATTTTTCCTGTATTATCTGGAGAGTTGTCGTCGATAATTAGTAAATCCAAATCTTTTTTTAGTATCAAATTAATAAAAGAATATATATTTTCAGCCTCATTGTAAGTTGGAACAATTACTAATAGATTATTTTTTTTCATAATAAGTAGGTTTATGATTATTCTAATCTAAAAAACTCTGTGTATTTATCAGAGAAAAACATACAATAAAGATCAATAATTAATTTTTATCTCTCCTATGTAATTTTCTAAGATATTAAAAATTCTAGGATCTGTCCACGCTAAACAACACTCCGGAACTATCGTTAATAAAGACATAACTATAAAAATCAAAACCGGAAAAATAGAATAATTTGTGTCATATTTATGATTAGATTTGTAATTTAAAACAGTAAAAGTAAACAGATAAAGATAATTTAAAACTATAAACCACCTTCCCCAATCCCAGCCTATAAAAAATATTGAATAAGTGATAAGCAGTACTGGGTTATCTTTGTGAAAATTTACAATTAAATTTTTAAACTTTTCAAAATTGTTATTGAATAAAATTATATAATTTGTGAATGCAATTAAAAACAAAACATATAGCCAATAAAATGCATTACCTGATAACCAAATTCTTATAGGAAGTATCAAAGCTCTTTTTAGTGACCATCCGATTGCTCTTATTGCATCAACACTGTAATCTTTAAAAATTACTTTATCTTCAGGATGAAGATTATTGAACATTATCGTACTTATTTCACTGGATCCACTATTGAGTACTAATATAAAAATTGTTGAGATAGTAAAAATAAAATAAAAAGTTCGAATATTCTTAAATCCAAAATCAGTTTCTATATTTTTAAGTAAAACATAGTAAAAAGGAAAAAACATTAAAACCATTCCCTCATGTATCAAACTTAAAATTAAAGTAGAGATGAATAAATATACTATATTTATTAATTGAATTTTTAAGGAGTTATCAAACTTTTTTAAAATAAGAAAAGTTAAAAAAAAGTTTAAGGCAAGAATCTCTTTTCTGTGATAAGAAAGATCATGAAGTACAAGATTAAAGAATCCAAATGCACTCAATAAGAAAAGAGAATATTGATAAATACCGACTCTGTAAATGTATAGAGTTATAGATGAGAGTAAGATAAGTAAAAGAAAGTTGTAGAAAACAAAATTTTGAATAACTGGTAAGACAGCATTTTCATTTGCAAAAAATAAAAAAATTTCTCCTAATAGGCCCCTTCTTACAAAAATATTTTCAGGATAGTAAATTAATAATTCTGAAAACGACCAAGTACTCCAAACTAAAGTTTTTGAGAATATTGTTTTTTGACTTAATAAATAGATTATTGTAATTAGAACAATAAAGTTAAGTAAATAGAATATTGAATTTTTAATTTTCACATTGTTATTTTAATTTTTTTGATAAATTTCTTTTTATTATTTGAGATTTTTTATTATGTACTTATGATATTTTTTGATAAATTAAATTAGAAATTTTTCTAATTTATTTATTTTTAATTATTGAATTTGTGTGAATTTAGAAATATTAAATGAAAAAAATAATAAAAAAATTCCCAGCTTTTCACAAATCATTATTAAATGGTAGAGAAAAACTAAGAATCTTATATAACACAAAAACCCGTAGTAGATTTTTATGGTATCTAAAGGACGGTGATAATACATTGTCTCTAGATTATCCTTTAACGGAAAACTCTATAATTTTTGATGTTGGTGCCTACAAAGGTGTATTTACAAATAAAATAAATAAAAAATATAAATCCAAAATTTATGCTTTTGAGCCTTTAGATAACTACTACAACTTTTTGGTAGAAAAATTCAAAGATGATAAAAATATTAGACTTTTCAATTTTGGTTTATTAGATAAAGATTCAAATGAATTTATATCTAATATTGATGGAGCTTCAAGTATATACAATCGAAAAGAAGGAAAATTAGAGTTAAAAGTAAAAATGAAATCAATGACTAATTTTTTAAATGATAACTCAATTTCAAAAATAGATTTACTTTATATGAATATTGAGGGAAGTGAGTACAGATTACTTTCAAGCTTAATAAAGGAAGGTCGCATCAAAGATATTAATCATCTTCAGATACAATTTCATAACTTTATTGATGGATCAAAAAAAATGAGAGTTGATATAAGAAAACAATTAAAGAAAACACATAGGTGTGTATTTAATTTTCCATTCATATGGGAAAGATGGGATATTAAATAAATCAGTTATTTTCTAATTAAAATGCTAACAGTTCTATTTTTCTCAAAATAATGAATAAAGTTATTTTGAAAACTTTTTACCTCTATAACCTCATAAAGTCTTGGGTCAATGTTTTTAATACTACCTTCAATCAACTTTGGACTTTTAGAAATCTGATACTCTATCTCGTTACTTCTTACTTTATTGTACTTCTTTAATACATTGAAAATTTCATCATACTCATAAAGCGCAGGATGAACAATGTAAGACTCATTTGGTAGATTTAAATAATATAAAAGTAAAACATTTTCAGTGGCTAGAATCTTATCATTTTCTTGAATTTCATTTTCCAACAAATTTGAAATATTTTTCAAAGGATAATTATTTTCTAGCTGACCAAAATTTTTGATATTGTTTATTGATTGGTTGCTAATTGAATTCACAATTTGAAAACTTGATACGATAATTAATGTAAATATTAAATTTTTATAAATTCTTCCAGGAATATTTAATAATCCAAAAACAATGAAGAACAAAATATAAAAAAGATGATGGTAATAGCCTTTCCCAGCAAAATAATAAAAGAAAACACCATTGCAGAATAGTGTAAATTCATAAACCGAATGATTTGAATATAATTTTTTCTTATTTAATATGCAAGCAATAAATTTTGAAACGACATTTATTACTGAAATCATAAAAAGTAAAAATACAAAAAAATTATATTCCAACAAACTTGTAAGAAAAACAGTAATTTCGCTAAATATTTCAAAATTAGTTTGAGAATACGAAATAGGAATATAAAAAATAGAAATTAAATACTCGGTAAGCAAATTCTTCCACGAATATAAAATTAAGAAGATTAAATGAACAAGAGCAAATCCAAAAATAAAGAAAATTAAACCTTTAATTTTTCCTTCAGGCATCAGCAAAATGATAATCCCAAAACCAATTAAAAAAATCGTCGAACCTATATTTACAAGAGTAGAAAGACAAAATATTATTCCTGAAATTAAAAATATATAATTTGATTTACTTTTTTTTAACAAAAGAAGATAAGAAATAGAAATAAATAATAAAGAATAAATCTCTGAGAACCCAGGATGAAACCAATAGTTGCTAGTAAATAGAACAAGTACCGATGAATAGAGGAGGGCCTCAATTTTTGAATTGGATTGTCTTTTAAATAAAAAATAAAATACTAAAATTGATGAAAATAATACTAAATCATTCAATATTTTTATTGGTAAAAGATCTCCCTTTGCAAAGCTAGCAAATAAAAAATAGATAAAAAATAATAAAGGTGGCTTATTTTCAAACTGAGTTTCAAGAGGTAAAAACCCTCTGCTAACCTCCATTGAAGTTGCTAAATAAGCATTTATATCCCAATCAATTGTTTCATAATTATGTGAAGAGAATTGAACTATAAAAAGAAATAAAAATATAAGAATTATTGGCAATAGATCAAATTTGTCCAATTTATTTACATCCATTTTCGTTTTCAGAACTTTGTCTGAGTTATTTGTGAAAAAAAATATTGTTGGAAAAAGAAAAAGATAAAGATAAGAAGTTGAATTGAGAGATAAGCTAAAATTTGAAATTATAAAAAAAATAACAAAAGAATTTATTATCATGTAATTTTTCTTTCCAAAAAAATATAAATACAACACCATTAAGGAAAATTGTGAAAATAATATTATTAAATTTAAAAATTTTGAATTTGTACCTATGTATATAAGCAACTTTTCTGATTGAATTTCGTAGTTAATAACTTTTCCTAGGCATAGGACGTTTTTGATTTCGGGGAATACATATATATCTCTTTTTTGCTTTTCAATTTCATAATCATCTAAATACCTTATATTCTCTGGAAAAAAATATGAGCATGATTTTTGGTCTTCTTCGGAAGAAAAATAATTATTGTTAAATTGTATAAATGAAAATATTTGAAATATAAAAATTGTTAAAATTAAAAATATAAAAAGCTTTTCAAAAATGTTTAAATTGGTTATCTTATTTTTTAATATCATCTTTAAAACATAATAATAATTTTCAAAATATCAGTTTGTTTCAGTTTTAATTAAACTAACGATTGTGGAATATGATGTTGTAATTATTGGGGCAGGGCCAGCAGGACTTACAGCAGCGTATGAGTTATCAAAATCTCAAAAAAAAGTAGCAATATTAGAGAAAAAAAACAACGTTGGGGGCCTTGCTGAAACAAAAATCTATGGTGATTATAGATATGATATTGGTCCTCACAGATTTTTTACAAAAAATCAAGAAGTAAATGAGTTATTTATGAAAATGTTAAGTAATGACGCAGTACTAGTAAATAGAAAAACAAGAATATTGTTTGAAAATAAATATTTTGATTATCCTCTAACTCCAATAAATGCATTATTTGGATTAGGATTTTTTGAATCTCTTAGTGTTGGATTTTCCTACATTTATTCAAGAATAAAAAGCTATCTAAATTTATCTGAAATCAAAAACTTTGAAGATTGGGTTATCGATAAGTTCGGTTATAAACTTTATAGTAATTTTTTCAAAAATTATACAGAAAAAGTTTGGGGTATTGATTGCAAAGATATCGGCAAAGATTGGGCATCTCAGAGGATCAAAGGTCTAAATTTATCAACAGCAATAAGGTTTGCCCTTTTCCCAAATAGTAAAAAACGACCTAAAACATTAGTGAATGAATTTTATTATCCAAAACTAGGAGCTGGCATGCTATGGGATAAGTTTGAAGACTATTTAGTTGACCAAAACATTGATATTATAAAAGGAAATGCTGCAGCAAATATTTTAAAAAAAGATCAATATTTTGAAATTATATGTGTCGACAAGGATAAACATACTAAAACAATAAAAGGTAAAGATATTTTCTTCAGTAATCCCTTGTTAGACTTCATTGATATTTATGAAGGTAATATTCCAAAAGAAGTAATAGATTCAGCTGAAAGGCTAGAGTATAGAAATCATATCAGTGTACATTTAACAATTGATAAAAAATTGTTTGATGATAATTGGATTTATATTCATTCTCCAGACTTAAAACTTGCAAGAATTGCAGACTTTTCAAATTTCTCCAAAGAGATGAGTCCAATTGGAACATACCCACTAACCCTTGAATATTTTTGTTATGAATCTGATGGTATATGGAAGGACAGTACAGAAAACATTATTGAATATGCAACTCATGAATTAAAGAAAATATTTACTACTGACTTCCATATTTTACACTCGGAAGTTACAAGAAATCCTAAAGCTTATCCAGTAATAAAGACAGGATACCAGAGCGAAATAAACGTTATTAAGAATTGGTTAGATCAAGAAAAAAATTTAACGGCTATTGGTAGGTCAGGAATGTTTAAATACAATAATCAAGACCATGCAATGGCAACAGGTCTATATGCATCGAGGAGTTACCTTGGGGAGGGAAATTTTGACCCATGGAAAGTAAATGTTGATGGTGAATATCACGAGGAACAAATAACTTGAATTTATAATCTGGAAAGATTAATTCTTTTTATCTAATAATTTAATAATTGGCGTTAATTTACTAGCTAATATTGAAAATACTTTTGAATATCCTGGGATATAGTAAATTCCTCCCGAACGAATGTTCTTTACTTTTTTTCTAATTTTTTTTGGATTTGTTTTAATCAAAATTGATTTTCGACCTTTATTTAAGTCTGAATCTACAAAAGAGACTTTCCAGGTAAAAACTTTTTTTATTTTTTCGATATCTGAATCTGTACTCCTCTCAACCATTTTTGAGAGTAAGAATTTTGATAAAGAGTATGATGTAAGGCTTGGTCTTATAAAATCTGCAAGCACACTAGAAACAATATGAATTTCATCAAAGTTAGTTTTTTTGAATAAAAATTCATAAATTTTTAATGGATCCATTGTGTTAACTTTTAAATGATAATCAAAATTATCAAAATCTAAGGATAAATTGTCACTCTTTAGTACACCAAAACTTAAAATAAATATACTTTTACAATCATCATTTTGTTCTTTGTCTTTTATATACTCTAAAGCATCTTTGTAATCCTTAACCTTGACTTTTTTACCTGGAATTTGGATATTTTTTTCAGTTCTGAAAAATGATATTACTTCTATATTTTCCGTTCCTAATCTATCTTGTATCCCATCTAAAATTGAGCACCCAATTGTAGAGTTGCCACCGAATAGATAAATATTAGTTTTTTTTGTCAAAATTTTTGAACCATTTCTCAATCAATATTTCATTTAACACCATAATAACTGCTTGAGGATTGCCCCAAGGCGCTGTCGGTAGAATTGATGCATCACAAACTTTGATTCTTGGATCAGATTTTAATTCTCCCATACTACCTAGGTCTTTGTTTTGATTTAATGGTAACGAACCAAAGATATGGACTGTTGTCATTGGGGCCATTCCGGATTTAGGCCAAATCTCCTTTACACCGCCACTTATTAGAAGCTGTTTCAAGAGCTCGAACCCTTCTTTTATCTTTCTTTTATCTTTTTTTGATATGTAAGCAACTGGATAATATTTATCTCTAAAAAATAAAATTCTAGTTTTTGAATTACTTAAAACAGTACTACTAAAGTAGCAAGCTAAGTTTTCAGGTTTTATATTGACATCAAAATTACCTAATGATGCAAGAGTTGCTTTAATGTAGGGAAATGTTGAAACAGAGTATCCAAATTTATACTTGTAGTTTTTTGTCCATGCTTGGTATGGCGGAAATAAATCACCATCATTAATTTTGAAACCATAATCTACGACACATCTTGTCATAGGATGAAAATTAAACCGAACTTTATCTTTAATCATTTTTGATTTTTTCAAAATTTTTGGTGTTCCGAGAGTTCCGGCTGAAAGGACTATTTTTTTTGATTTTATCATTTGTTTAAAGTTTGAATCATCAACTATTTCAATTTCAATAAATCTCTCGTTTTTAATTAATTTAGTAACCGTTGTATTACATAGTTTTTTAAGTCCTAAATTCTCAGCATTTTTTAAATACGTTTCTTGCATACTTTGATGAACTTCTTCTGGTTCATATATTCTCCACCTAGGTATTTCATCGTAAGGATAATCTAAATTCTTTGATCCTTTTATTAATGATGACTCAGGTTCTGACGATTTGAATGATGGTGATTTTTGGACACTTAATATTTTTTCAACATACTTTTCTTGTTCGTTCCATTCTTTTTCTGATATGTTTGCTTTATTGAGAAAATCAGATTTATAAGGTTCTAAAAGTTTAAAATAAAGACCACTGTTGACTTCACTTCCTCCACCAAAGGTTTCACCTTCAGCGTATAGCATTGGCATATTTCCATAACAAAAGCTCATTCCTTCATTTTTAAATTGCAATTTAGTTTGGATTAATGAGTGATGTTGGATTTGTTTATTGTTATAAAGAGATCCTGCTTCAATGATTAAGACATTTTCATTTCTCTTTACAGCAGATAAAGCCGCAATAGACCCTCCTGGCCCGCTTCCAATTATTACAGTATCAAATATTTCGTCATCCGAAATTTTATAATTTTTTTCAATTTTATTTATTTCACTTAAATTTTCTGTATCTGACTCATAAATTAAAATACAAATTCCTGCTATTAACTTAAAAAAGATAGTTTTTTTATTAGTTTTTTGATCTTTTGAAATAAAGCTGGATATGTAAAAGTAAATTAGAAATAAATATATTGGAATTTTAACTAAACCTGTTTTATTTATTCTTTCTTTAATCAATGTACACTTATTATTTTTAGGTTCAAAATTTAATTGCTTTAATATTACGCTCAACAATTTAAAATTTAATTTATCTATCATCAGAATTAATATTTAAAATAACCTTTCGCACATCTTAAAAATGTATCGTTAGATGAATATATGTAATTAAAATCTTTATGTCTCCAGCTTTCATCAAAATAATTGTCAAAAGGAAAGGCACCAAAATGCCATTTTGTAAAATTAGTAATCTTTAAATTAATTAAGATATTTCCAATAAATTTGAATAATGTTGGATTGATATTAATCGTATAAATTTTCTTGTTAATTATTTTTTCTAAATTATTGAGATGTTTTTTTAGTTGAATAGGTTCAGGCCCTGCTGCTGGCCAAACTCCACTAATAAAATTAATTCCAAGAAACACTGTAAATGAGGCAACGTCTTCGACATCTACAAATTGTAATTTTTGTTTTCCATTATTTGGTAGTGGTAGAGGTATTCCATATTTAATTAGTTTAAAAAAAATATCAAATATTCCACCTCTTGTTTCACCAAGTATTGTTCTAGGGCGAATAATTGCATACTTCTTAACGTCCAAATTATCCTTAATATATTCCTCAGATACAATTTTGGTTTTAGCATAAACATCAAGAGGGTTAAATGATGTTGTATTAGTTATAGGTGTATCTTTTGGTTTTCCATAAATACCACTTGAGCTAATGTATATAAAAAAAGGTCTTGTTGACTTTGAAATATTATTAATTAATTCTTCTGTTGACTTTAAATTTGTCTCTACCAGTTCTTCTTCTTTACTTTTATAAGGAAGAATTGAGGCAGTATGTATAATTAAATCAAAATTATTAAGATCATTATTATCACTTAAAAAGTCTAATAATTTTAAATTATGGTAAATAACATTTTTAATTTTTATATTTGGAGACTTTACATCTATACCGGTGACTTCATGATTTAAATCAGACAAAATCTTACAAATTTTTGAACCAAGAAACCCTGAAGAACCTGTAATTAATACTTTCATAAGCATAAATAATATTAACTTACTTAAATCCGTTAAGATAGTTAATTGAGTTGAGTTTCTAATTTTAATAAATACACTTAAATTCGAAAGGAATAAAATGGACGCTATTCTACCTGCAGCAGGTTCAGCTGAAAGGATGTCAGGAATACCAAAATTTTTACTTCCAGTAACAGATGATTATAAATCATTGTTAGAGAATCATATAGAAAAATTATCACAAATTTGTGAAAAAATATATTTATCTACAAAACCAGAACTTGTACCAATAATTAAATCCTTAAAGATCGATAAGAAAAATCTTTATATTTTTGAAGTCAAAACAAAAACTATGTCAGAGACAGTATTAAAAACCATCTCAGATTCTAATTCTGAAAATTTTATTTTGATTATGCCTGATACATATTTTTTAAACGGAGATCCTTATACCAAATTAAATAAAGAACCAAATATTGCTGAACTAGCGTGTTGGAAAATTCGAGATAGTCAAAGAGGCAAGTTAGGTGAAGTTCAGTTTGATGATGATGGAAATGTTTTAAAAATTATTGACAAAAAACCAGATAATGGTTTTGAGTATGCTTGGGGAGCTCTTACTTTTTCAAAAAAACTTATCCCATATATAGACAAGGATGATCCACATATTGGATACGCGATTAAAAATGCCTTGGAAAAAAAGGAAACAATAGAAACTATAAAAATAAATGGTAATTATTACGATTGCGGCACTCCTGCTGAATATGTTGAATTATTAGAGAAAGTACTTTTGAATAAATGAATTTAAACTTTCAAATAGTAGTTCCTTTTTACAACGATTATGAAAATTTTTTAAAATTCGTTGAAATTATAAGTAATCATGACATTCCAAATGATACTTTTCTTATTGTAGATAACGGCTCCGACAATAATGATATTATCGAATTTGATAAAAAGATTGAACAAAAAGAAAAATGCTGGAAAATTGAAAAGAGTGAAAAAAATCTTGGTTTTGGTGGAGGGATAAAATTTGGGGCCCAACATACAGATAAAGATTATATTGCATGGATGCCAGGTAATTTAAAACTAAATCCAATTGATGTTTTTGAATTATGTAAGAAATTTAAAACAAACGAAATAAATGTACTTCTAAAAGCAAATAGAACAGGAAGGCCTACTTCAGATACTTTAAAAACTAGAATCTTTGGTATTGTTGTGTCCCTTTTTTTTGGATTAAATTTAAATGACGCAGGAGGAACTCCTAATATGACTCATTCTAAATTTTTCAAGAGAATTAAAGAAATTCCTGATGATTTTAAATTTGATGTGTTTGTTTTGTACTACTTTAGAAAAAACAACCTAAAAGTTATTAGACCAAAAATAAATTATACAAAAAGATTACATGGTTCTTCCCACTGGCAAACAGGTATTCTTCCTGAAATAAAGCTTTTGCTAGACGTTTTAAATTCTAGAAAAAAATGGAACAAAATATGTCAAATTAATATAGATGATAATTAATGGGATTAAACGTAAAACATTTAATTAGCAAAAAATCCTTATTTTATTTTCTTTTATTCTCGATCCTCATAATAAATTTAGGTCTGTTCATGACAATAAATGTAAATAATGAAAGTAGTTTTTGTGAAAGATATCTTGTTAATTCTTCAAATAATTTTAATTTAGACGATTATATTGAAAAAAATCCAAACTCAATTAAGGGTCAGAATATATTTATTGAATTGAATTTATTACCAGATCTAAATTCCTTAAAATGCCTAGGATCTGAGCTTGACCTAGAATCCAAAAATAAAGATTTGGTTACAGTTAAATCCACATCTTATAGGCTTCTAAAACTGGTAACTATTTCAAGTGTCATATTACTTTATTCTTTATTTTTAATATTTCAGATTAAATCAAGCATGTTGTATTTTTTATCAATGGTCTTTTGCTTTTTTATCTATTCATACACATTTTTTGGAACCTTTTTTTTAGATTTTCAATTAATGATTTATCCTATTGCAGGATTGTTGTTTTATTTTCTTGAAAATAAAAAACAGAATAAAAGTCATCAAGAATCAAATTTTTTAAATTTATTTCTATTCATAAATTCTTCATTTCTGATATTCAATTATTTTCTATACACTCAATTTCTTCCACTATTTTTAATTATTTATTTTTTTTATTTCAAAAATACTAAATTATCAGAAAGACATTTAAATGTAATTACCTTTGCGCCAATATTTTATTACTTTCTAAGACAGTTATCAGGCCCAATTAGAACTCTGAATCTTTTGTGGGAGAACCTTTCTTCAGGGATGTACAGAGGAACTCCTCGTTTTGCAGACATGTACTATACATTTAAAGTTTTAAAATGCAACGCTACGGGATGTTCTACTAAAAATAATTATGGACCATTATGGGAATTTTTATCGATTGATTTAAACGTAGAGCTGAATTCTTACATTTATAGCATTGTTCTAATTTTCATATCACAAAAATTTTATTATGAATTTATTCGCAAACTTGATAAAAAGCAACTTTTGATCTTCTTTATCTACATTTCTCCACCCACTACTTTTTTAATGGAAAGAATGAATTTTGATATCTTTGTAATAGTTATTGGTTTATTTGCATTAAGAATATATAAAAATAATTATAAAAATTTATCTTTATTTATCATAACTCTTTTAACATTAGTAAAAATTTTTCCTTTTGCTTTTTTAGTGGTTTTGGCACTACATGAACTAGAGAATAAAAATAAAAAAGATTTTCTAGTAACTCTTTTTTATATATTTATTAATGGAATTACCTACCTCATTTATTTCATTTATGATATGCAGGAAGGGTTTATTGCCAACCCAACAGGTGTCTCATGGACGTTTGGTATTCTTTCTGATATTTCAAACTCCACTAATTTTTTTGGCACTAGAGGCCTAATCTATTATTTATTCTTCCTAATGATGTCTGTAGTAATATATTATTTTTTATTTAAATCTGAGATTAAAAAAGAAATTTTTATATCAAATGATAAGCTTACTGAACAATCATTTATGATTTGCTTTCTGATAATTGCTTTATATTATAATTTTGATTTTAGAATTTCATTTTTTTCAATTGGATTAATTTATTTTATAAAAAATTATGATCTTCAAAAGTTTGAATTTTTGTCAATACTCTTTTTACTTACTTGTGTATCTAGATATTTTGAAATTAATAATTACACTGAAAATCCAATTGATTTCTTTTATTCTTTAACCTTTATATTGATTAATCAAATCACTTTTAATTTATTGTTGATTTATTTGTTTCTAAACATAATTGTTTATCTTAAAAAAATAAATATCAAGCTAAAAGATAAATGATAAAAACTATCTAAACGAAATTATTCTATCTCGAGACAATATTTTAATATGTACTTTATGTATTCTTTTTCAGTTTCATCTAATCCTGGAAAATTAAGCAAATCTAGGAGATTATTTTTGTAGTCAATATAATTTATTCTTTTGTTTATAAAATGCCCAAGTATAAGGCTATCTTCTTTAACTAATTTTTGTTTTAGTAGTTCGTCAATATCATTTTTTTTAATCCCTAAAACAGAGACTTTAGTTTTGTTTCTGCTGGAAAGTGCAGAAGCATCAGGATATATCAAGGCAGGAGGATCTGTAACTACTGTGTCAAGGTTTAATCTATTTAAAATTTTAGATCCTTCTAATTCAAACTCCCAAGGACTTTTTATATTTTTTAAAATATTTATAAGTATAGATCTTCTCCAAATAGACCATTGAGTAATTGCTGAATAGTTTGAATCCTTGTTCAAATATTGAATATTGTTTTCTTTAGTAAGATAATTTTTATTAATTTGGTTGGATGAGAAACTAAGTTGGACATTTGCAATTTTCTCTGAACTTTTAATTGCTTTCAAAACCTTTTCAAATGAGTCTTGATTTAAATTTTTTGAAATAAAATAATCATCTAATCCAAAAATTAAAAATTTATCATCAATTTTTTCAAAGTATTTTGATAAATATTTTCCCCAAGTGTCTGCTCCACCAAGTCTAAAATTTCCTAGCTTTTCGTAACTACTACTAAATGTTATTCCATTAAAATTACCGTAATTTAAAAATATTGTATTTATATCTTTTGGAATGTATTTTTGTATCAAATATGCTGATGCGCTAATTATTTTTTTGGAATTTTTATAACCAACTAGGTAAGCATTAATATTTTTCATAAATTATAAAAATTAGCCAACTCATCTGGAGTATCAATCGCAAACCATGATTTTGGAGTTAATTGTGATAGCATTAATCTTTCTTTGCCTATTAAGTAATTCCAAACATCATTAAAGTTATTGAATTGTTCACCTGCTTCTTGTATTTCAGATATATTCAGAATTTGAAGACCTGAAAGAAAAAATCTAGATGATAAACTCTTGCCAATATCTTTAATATTATTTTTTGAAATTATTACTTTGTCTGCGTTTTTATTAGAACCTTTAACTCCAACCAAAAGGCTCTTCTCATTATTTTCATAATATTCTTTAACTAATTCGTTAATATTTATATCTAAAACATTGTCACATGTAATTACTATTAGAGGTCCGTTATAGTTTTTAAAAAGGTAATTATTTATCCAGAATGCATTATCTAAATTTTCTCCAATTATGTAATCTTCAATTCCATATAATTCCAATGCTTTTAGCATTTCATTTTTCATATAACCAACTGTTACTACGATCTCATTTGTATACGATCTCAAGAATTCAATTTGATTTAATAATAAAGAATTTTTATTTGAGGGAAGTAAAGCTTTAGGTTTTGTTTTTGTTAATGGAAGCATACGAGTTCCTTTACCTGCTCCTAAAATTACTGCTTTTAGTAGCATTAAAGAAATTTATCTTCAGGCTTGCTTAATATTAGTTCTCTTATTTCATTTGATGATAGTTGTTCACATTTTTCTGACGAATAATTTTCAGATAAGTCGCTATGATTTTGTCGATTTTTTTCATCAAGTAAAAAATAAGTCGAATTATCAATTGTTATTTTCTCTGTATATTGTGATTCGATGTCAGATATTAATAGCTCATATTGCCTATCTCCCTTTCTCGACTCAACAGATTCCCATTTAGAGTTATATATTTTACAAAACTCATCTAAGACATTTTTGATAGTTACTCCTTTCATCGGATAAGAAAGAATTTTTCCACTAACTAAATCAAAATTCTCAATTGATGTTCTGACCAAATTTACAGCATCATAAATTGAAAAGAAAAATCTACTCATTTCTGATCCAGTAGATTGAATTAAGGAGTTAGTCTTTGCCATTTTTTCCCAGATTGGGAATACAGAGCCTGTAGACCAAACAACATTACCGTATCGAACACATGAAAATTTTGTGTTACTTTCACCACTCATTGAGGTGTACAACTTTTCCATAACAGATTTTGACAAACCATAAATATTTGCAATTGGCGCTGTTGCTTTATCGGTAGAGATTCCTAAAACAGAATCTACTTTATTTTGTATCGCCGAACGTAATACATTTTGACTACCCAATATGTTTACATCAATACATTCATTTGGAAATTTTTCAGATATATTTACAAATTTTGTTGCTCCGGCATGAATGATAATATCAGGCTGTGATCTAGAAATAATTTCATTAATTGAATGAAAATTTGATATATCTGATGGGGCACTTTCAACATTTAAAAATTCTGAAACTATTTGAAGTTGTTTTTGGTTTCGTGATGTAAGAAAAATTTCGTAATTATTTTTTAAATCATTTGCAAGATTTTTTCCAAGAAACCCACTTCCACCTGTAATTAAAACTCTTTGCATAATTCAATAGTAATATACTTTAATTAAAGGTAGCAGAGGTTAACTAATTTTGTTAAACCTTTTTGAGTTGAAAAACATCTTGAGCAATTCTGAACTTAAAAATATTACAACATAGTAATGACACAACCTTTGAATAGTCAAAATAATTAATTGTATATTTTCATCAACAACTGGTAACGGTGATAATAATATCATTCCAATTATTGAGATCTTTATTTTTTTATTCGCACCAGTAGTCATCAAAAAAAATAATATAAAAAATATAGGATATCTGTAGTAATAATTTTCATACAAAGTAGTTATTAGGAACCATGTTGCAAGAGTAAAAAAAAGTAATTCATTATCAACAATTCTTATTTTATTTTTTTCTTCTTTTAAAAAAATAAAAATTGAAATAAGAATTATTGATAAAAGTAGTGATGCATATATAAAAGTTAAGTTTATAGAAAAATAATCACTTATTAATTTTGCATCAATTAAAAGACCATAAGCAAGATCTTCTCTTGTTGCACGTGAGATTTCCGAGATAACAAAATTTCTTCTCACGGTAAAAACTAAGCCTACTAATCCCAAAAGACTTGAAATAGAGATAGCGAGAAGTTGATTAAGTCTATTTTTTATTGAATATCCAAGCAACCCCACAATTGCTCCAACTACATGTAATTTAATACCAGATAAAAATAAAAGTATGGAGGATTCCCAAATGTTTAAGTCTTTTTTTCTAAATAAAATGAATCCGACAATAATTAAGATAATTAAATCAAAATTTACTCTGTCAAGTAAAAAATTCATAGGTGGGCTTAGAAATAAAATAGTCAAAATTATTTTTTTATTTTCATAAGTTTTAGTTAACTTCAAATATGAGAAATATAAAAAACCATAAGTTATGAAAGTTATAAACAATGAAACAGTCCATATGTTCATAATTTCTAATCCGATTAAATCTGTTAAAGGTCCATATGAGTATTTATTTGGACATTCAAAGGTTTGTGATGAGTATCTGTACTGATAATTAAAAGTATCACTTACATTACAATTCAATTTTGATAAGAACCATTGAATATCCCAAAATCTTATAAAATTTAAATAATTATGTGGAGATAATACAGACCAATATTGATAATAACCCTCAACATATCCAGAAATAAATCTACTCGAGAGAAAAACAAGAGGTGTTAGTTTTAAAATATTTGAACTTACATTATTAAGTTCATATTTAAATCTGTTGATTAGATAAATCAAAAACAAAAAAATTCCAAAAAATTGATACTCAATAAAAAAGAAAGAATAAATTGAAAAAAACAGGATATAAATATTTTTAAATTTTATATTCAAGATTAAAAGAAAACCAAACATGATAAATTTATATTTAAATAAAAATAAATAAAAACTTTCTGTTGGATTTGTTAGTAGGTGCAGAAAATAAATATTAAAAAACCCTACCAGCAAAAAAAATTTTAAAGCATTCTTCTTTAAAAAAATTATTAACCCTAAAATTAAAAAACTACTTAATTGTAATATCTGCTTTACTCTTGGATTTGTTCCAATAACAATTGTTCTATTACCCTTATTATCCTCATAAAAGTTAATTATTTTCCCTAGACAAAAAATGTTGCTAATTTCATCGCTTATGTAAATATCTTCACTCTTTATCTCATACTCAGATTGGAAAATTCCTTTATTTGTAAGACAATCATTCAACTCATTTTTATCTTCAAAGTTTGTGTTTGTAAAAAAATAACTAAATAAGAGAATAAAAATGAATAAGTTTAAAAAATTTAATTTATTTTTAACTATATAAGATGACATTATTTGCTAATTTTAACATCATAATTATTACCTAAAGCAACAAGTCAAAACTAGTTTGCTTGTTTTTTTAGTAAGAATGATTATTGTATTTAATATAATTTATGAAAAAATCACTTAGTCTATTATCAACAAATCATCTGGATTTAGAAAATGATATTAAATCCAAGATAAACGATTTTAATATTATTCATTTTGATTTAACCGATGGTAAATTCTGTCCTACTTTAGGTTTATCTATATTAACTTTGGAACAGTTAGCCCAGCATAAAGAATATAAAATCGATTTACATTTATTAGTTGAAAATCCACTATTAATTTTTAAGAGAATTAAAAATTTACATATAAATTCTTTAATTTTTCATCAAGAGACAATATCAAGCGAAGAATTTATAAATTTGGATCTTAAAATGTCAAAAAAGGGAATAGCTGTGCTTCCAGGAACCAATATTTCTAAACTAAAAAATTACATAGATCATGCAGATTCAGTTTTATTACTATGTATAACTCCTTCACTTTTTCCACAAGAAAATGGAATAAATATTCTTGAAAGAATTGAAGACTTTAATAAGATATTCCCCGATTTTAAAGGTTCTTTGATAATAGATGGTGGAGTAACTAAGGAAAATTTTGAAGAACTTAACGACTTCAATGTTTCAAATGTTGTTTTAGGAAAGAAATTCTTTGATTAAATTATATTTATTTCCAACCAATCAAATTTTTTTTTGTATATTAATATGTTTACGTGGTTGAAAAGGTATTAATTACTGGTGGCGCAGGCTTTATAGGCCATATGTTCATTAAAGAACTTATTGAAAACACTGATTATGAAGTTATCAGTATGGATAGGCTAGATTACTCAGGAAATCTTAACAGGATCTCTGATATGATGAAATCTTATGATCAAGCAGATCAAAATCGTCTTAAAGTAATTCATCATGATTTAAAAGCTGAAATCAACAATCTTGTTGCAACTCAAATAGGAGATGTAAAACATTTTTTTCATATAGCAGCCTCTTCACATGTTGATAGGGCAATTGAAGATCCGATGTCTTTTGTGATGGATAATGTGGTTGCAACTTGCAACGCTCTAGACTTTTCAAGAAAACTCGACAATTTAGAAACTTTTGTATATTTTAGTACCGATGAAGTTTTTGGTCCTGCAAAGGAAGGTGTCAAGTTTAAAGAATGGGATAGATATAACTCAACTAATCCGTATAGTGCTACAAAGGCAGGAGGAGAGGAACTCGCAATTGCTTTTCACAATACTTATGATGTTCCTGTAATCATAACTCACTGTATGAATGTTTTTGGTAAGAGACAACATCCTGAAAAATTTATTCCAAACACAGTTTGGAAAGCGTTAAATGATGAAAAAGTCATTATCCATGCGGATAGTACTAAGAAAAAACCAGGAAGTAGACATTATGTACATGTTGAAGATGTTGCAAATGCAGTACTTTTTATTCTCGATAATAAAGATGTAATTGAACAATCATCTAAAGACAATCTTGGAGGTAATTGTACAAAGGTGAATATAGCTAGTTCATTAGAATTAGATAACCTCGAGATCGCACAATTAATTGGTGAGTATCTTAAGAAAGATATAAATTATGAATTAGTTGATTATCACTCCTCAAGACCCGGTCATGACCTTAGATATGCTTTAGATGGTTCAGTTTTGAAAAACTTAGGTTGGAAAGCAGATAAATCAAATAAAGACGGTCTTGAGGATGTTACAAAGTGGTATTCAGACAATCAAGACTGGCTAAGATTTTAATTTAAAATAGTTTCACTTCCATCGAACTCATAATGTAAAAAATCAACATTTTTGTAAAGACTATCATCGCTTAATTTAAAATTTGTCCAATTATTAAAATAAGGCCTTTTTTTATCAATTATTCCTGCAAGAGCATCAATACCACTTCCGACATCAAGATAAATTGCTTGTTTATATTGGGGTAGTAAGTAATTGAGACCAGATTTAACGTGACCAACCCCTAATAAAAAAATTCTTGAAGTCGTATGGCTAAGTTGTTTCTTAACCAATTCCCTTGTTTTTTTGATGTCATCACAAGCAAATTTTTGAGGTATTGAAATATAATCATTAAATTGTTCGATTCCAAGATATTCTTGATATTGCTGTTTACTCATTAACTCCTTAATTATTTCTATTTTTTCAGAGGCACCAATTATTCCAATTTGATTTTTAAAGTTACTAAAAAGCCATTTGTTTGATAATAAGCCATAAACAAATTCAGCTGGAAAGTCTATTTCAAAAGGAAATAATGCATTGAAATAATTTATATTTTGCTTCAATAATTCACACATATAATAATCATTATGTTTTGAACCATTAATAAACTCTTTATGATTAATCCTCCAATAACCTTTACTCAAAGCTCTATTGCCAGGTTTAGCGCTTCCTATTGACTCTTTTTTGAGAAAAAAGTAATCCCCATCACCAAATTTATAATAAGACTTTCCTTCGTTATTTAATACCTGGTTTTTGAGTAAAGTCTTAAATTCATTAAGTCTATTTTGGAATTCAGGATAAGTCTTATCATCAAAATATTCTGCTGGAGGATTTATAAATGAAGTCCCAAATATTTTATATATTTCCTCCATAAAATTTTTTAATTCTTTTTATGAATGCTCTTCAAAATATTTTTTAACCCAATATACAACATAGTCAACATCGTTATCATCCATAGCTGGATGGACTGGTAAGGACAGTAATTTTTTCCACTCAGTATCTGCAACTGGATAATCCCTTTTTTGTTTTAAAATATCATACATATGTAAAGGTTTAAAATGTACACTAGTGTGAATCATTTTCGTTTTTAAATAATCAATAAGGGCATCTCTATGTTCTTCAGGTACTCTTGAACAATAATATTGGACAGTTTCACTCCACTCTGGTGGTTGCAATACATCACTTAATTCATCATTGTATCTTTTTTGAATATGTCTTCTAATTTCCAAATGTTTATCAAGTTTTTTCATCTGTTCTAATCCAATAGCTGCCAATATATCAATCATATAGTATTTGTATCCAAGCTCATTAACATCGTAATCCCATGTATATCCAGGTTTACCATCTGGATTTTTTACCGATGCTTTATTATTTTCTCCACCTGTATCACTTTTACCAGAAAGTCTTGAATATGTACTTTCAATTCCAAACCAGGCTAAAGATTGAAGTTTCTTATAAAGCTCATAATCATTTGTTGTAATCATTCCACCATCTCCGATGGGCATAGTTTTTACAGCTTGAAAAGACCATATTGCAATATCTCCTTTTGTACCTGCGCCAGGTACAAAACAGCTGTGAGCACAATCTTCAATAATAAATCCATCATAAAATTCTCTAATTTCGTCGATTGGGGCAGGTATCCCGGCCATATTTACTGCTAAAACAACTTTTGTATCTTTCTTAAGATTTTTTTTAACATCCTCCGGATCTATATTCAAATCATGCCTTCTTACATCGACAATGTTTGAGGTACAGTTATTCCAAATTGGAATAATTGCAGTTGCCATAAATGAAATTGTTGGATTTATTACATCAATATCCTTTATTCCTAATGCTTTCATTACTAGATCTGTACCATGTGAGTTACTCGTCACGGCTACTGCATATTTTGTTCCAACTAATTTAGCAAATTCTTTTTCAAACTTCTCAACTTTTGGCCCACGAGTCCACCAACCGCTCTCAATGCTATCTCTTATAGCTTCTACTTCCTCATCTCCACCTAAAGGTCTTAGTACAGAAAGCATTTCTTTTCTTAATTCCATCATTTACATACTAAACAAAGTGATACTTATGTTTAATTTTCTTCTCTCCTTTTTTGTAGTAATCATATCTTAAAAAACCTAAAAATTTTAAATATTCATATTCAACTTCAAACTCATTGATAAAATTAAAAAGATTTGATTCTGAATTAATCATATTTTTTTCTAAATAATCCAGTCTTTCTTTTGAAAATTCTATATATTTTGTTATCGCTTCAGTTTTCATCGCAAAAAACATATCGTTGTACATACCTTCTTTTTCACTTACAACAACTTTTCCGTCCAAATATATGAAATCTGGATTAGAAATTAAAGCATCTTTTTGTAATTGATTTGTTCTCTCAAATACATAAGGATTGGTTATGAATCTCCTTGAAGATAAGTAACACATTTTTTCGTAATTATTTAAATTGATGGTGTCATCAAGGTGAATTAGTTCTTTTAATTCAGCAACTCCAATATTTTTTACTTTTGAATCATTAATAGATTTACTAAATAGGATATTTGAATTTTCAAGCAGTTCTTTTAATTCTTTATTAAATATTGAATTCAAGCTATCAATTGTATTGTCAACAATATAAACTTCAAAATTTTCAGGTATGACTCTAAAGAGTTGTTTAAAACAAAATAAATATTCGTCTTCTCTATCTATAATATCTTTTTTCTTATAAATAATATTTTCTCTGTTCGGATGAAAAGCTGCTGATGCAAATACTAAATTTTTTTCATTCACAATTGAATTATACTTTAAAAAGATAAGATTTTAATACTCGTAAGTACGAATATATTTTTTTAGGTTTTAAAATATCACTTACTCGAAAATTATTTTTAATATCTTTTAAACCGTAATTTATATCAAATACTAAATGAGATCTTTGATTAATAACCCTAAAAACATTTTGATAGAACTTAGATGAAATATTGTAAAATCCATTTAACAACCATGGTTTTTGGGAACCTAAGTAGTGGACAAACTTAGCATTTTCTAAAATCTTTTTTTCGTCTTTTGCAAAATTTTCTTCTATAAGTGCATAATTTAACCATCTATCTAAATTAAGAAAATCACCATCAAAAAAGGAATTTAAAATATCTTGATCATGCATTTTTAATTTTTCAAGATTACCCATAGATTTTGAATGTTCTATAATTTTTTCATTCAAATTATCTTCTTGCCATTTTTCATAATTTAGAAAAAGCACACCTGCATTAAAATACTTTTTTGATTTCATATTGAGTTCATTTAACATTTCTTGATTACTTTCATTAATTTCACCATAGTCATTTTTAATAGTGTAATTTACAGCACCTATGTAATAATTATTCTTTTTTAGATTATGAAAAATTTTTTTAATTTCATGCGATACATCATTAATTGTTATTATGTCTGAGTCAAAATATATTAAATTTTTTACATCGGTTGTTAAGTACTTGTCTATGAATAACCTATAGTAAGTCGCTTCAGACGCATGATGATTGGCGACAGCGGGGTAAATAAAACCTTTATCTTTTTCATGTTGATAAACATTAATAGATGTAACATTTTTAAATTTATTTATATGGGTAATTAATTTTTTAAATTTTTCCGAATTGTTATTCAAAAAATGAAGCCTCACGAGGCCAGAGTAATTACTAAGAAAGGAATAAACGGATGTTATTGTTTGATAATTATAGTTTTCGTCAAAACAATAAATAACATCAATCAACTCACTGTCAGTATTCAATATGATTCCAATCTTCCTCGACATAGGGGTCAAAATTTACACTTTTGAACCAGGGTTTTGGATAAATTACTCGCTTTTTCTTTGATTCACTTAAAAACGCTCCAAAGAAAGATAAACTACTATTTGAAATGATAAAATTATCATAGTTTGTCATTTTTTTAAGTGTTGATAATGAACTTTCACTTGTGTCATTAAAAATATTTTCAGCAAATTTATAAAGCTCGCTTTTTTGATTTATTTCACCGTCTGTATATATATTATATTTAAATTCACCAATCTCAGATTTCAACTTTCTTATTGAATCTTCAAAATAAGACAATGGAAGATCTTCACCCCAAGATAAATAATCACCTCTCCTTATATGAACCATTGTGTTTAAATCTTGATTATTATCTTTTTGTAAAGTTTTAAAATCATCATGTTTTGATAAGCCATCTAACAAATATGATTTTTTGTCTATCAAGTATTTTTTGTTTTGCCAATATCCATTAAAAATATTATTTATGTATAACTTATTTTCACTAAATTCATTTCCATAATGATATTTATATAAAAAATTGAAACGGGATTCATAAAATTTTTTAAATTTTTTTGAATTATTCAAATAATTAAATCTTTCAAATTTGTTGTACTCATCTTCATTACTAAGAATCAAATCAAAATTTTTAATATTCAATTCAAATTTTCTTGGTATGGTTCCATCTTTATGTTCATCAATTTCATACCAATCTAAATTTACTCTTAATTTAAAACCTTTGTTCTCTAAATATTTTATGAATGCAAATTGATGAAGTTGATTACCAAGCCCACCAATAATATTTACAGTGGCAAATTTTTGAAAACTCATTTTTTTTTACTCATATGCATTCTAAATGTTTATAAAATTTCAAATAATAATTAATTGATAAAAAAAATAAAATTTAAATTAAAAAAAATATCACAGTTATTCTATTAAAGAATGAATAAATTTAAAAATATCTCGCGGGATGTTCTTTTCATATCAAGATTAACAAAAGTTACCAAAAAAAAATTACGTCTGATTCTTTCAATATTTTTATCAAATATAACAGTCTTTGCCGACATCCTTATAATTTTGGTTTTTGCGAATCTATTATCGGGAGACGGGAATAATGATTCTTCTTATTATATTTTTATAAAAATAATTGTTGATAACTTATTTTTGTTGCCATTGCTGGTTGTTTTTAGAACATTAATTGTTCTTATTGAGAAAGTAAATATTCAATCGTTACAATTACAAGTACAAAAAAATCTGCAACTCCATATCCTTAATGAAATATATAGGAAAGGAAATTACTCATTAGCTGATGCAACTTTTTATGTAAATACTCTTAGTGGGCATCTTTCCTATTTTTACGGAGCTCTTGCGGGAATGGCCAACAGTTTAATCCAAATTATTGTGTATTCATCTTTCCTTATTTTTACTGACTTTCAAACTATATCGATTTTTGCGATAGGCGGTATAGTTCTATTTTTTCCCACAAGGTTTCTACTAAAGTTAACTCGAAAATATATGCATGAATCATATACGTTTGCACAACAAACTGGAAGAGACATACAAAGAGTTATTCAAAATCTATTCCTAATTAAAATATTGAAAACATCAATCCAGGAACTTAGTTTATATGAAAATACAATTACAAATTATCAGAATGCACAATTTAGAAATTTAGCATATGGAACTTTGAATTCTTTATTTCCAAATTTTATTACTATTTTTACTATTTCAATTCTTGTTTCTTTTTTTAAATTTGCACAGTATCTAACACTGGAATTTCTTGGAATAACTCTAAGACTAGTTCAAACAATTGGAGCTGCTAATGGTACTTTAAATATGTTAGTAAATTCATCTGTTCATATAGAGAAATTTATCGAATTTGAAGAAAATAAATTAATTGTAGATACAGATTATTACAAAATTAATGAAGATCAAGATTATGCTGTATCTTTAACAAACTTACATTTTAAGTATTTTAATTCTGAAGAGCTAATATTTGAAGATTTGAATATTCAAATAAAAAAAGGAAAACACACTGTGATAACGGGTCCGAATGGCTCAGGAAAAAGTACATTATTGGGACTTATTTCTCAAATTTATTATCCACAAAAAGGAGAAATTAATATTTTTACAAAACATATTGGATACGTAGGAGTCACTCCACTAATCATTGATAGCACATTAAGAGAGAATTTAATTTACGGAAATACAAATAAATCTCTAAGTGACTCAGAACTAATTGATATGCTTAAAACGTTCAAATTATTTGATGATGAAGATTATAACCTAGAAATGCAAATTAGTAACAGGACGCTTTCTTCAGGCCAGATGCAAAAAATCTCATTTATAAGATCACTTCTTTCAAACACAGAATTACTTTTACTTGATGAATCAACATCGAATTTAGATTCTGAAACAAGAGATCTAATATTTACTGTTCTTAAGAATAAAAATATTACGATAATAAATTCAACTCATAATCATGATGAATTTCAATATGATCATCACTTAAAAATTGAATATTCAAAAGATAAAAGGGTTTTCAAGTCAGCTACTTAATTCTTTGTATAAGCTAAATTCTTTTTCAGCAATTCTGTCTAAGTTATGATTTTCTCTTACATAATTGATTGCATTTTGTGATATTTTAGATGTATCCACATTTACAAACTTTTTATATATCTCAAATGGATTAGTTTTTGAATAATCATAAATCAATCCATTTATATCATTTTGAATAATATTATTTATCCCTTTTATATCTGGAGCAATAACAACACATCCTGCAGCCATAGCTTCAAGAATGGCTTTTGGATTTCCTTCATATAATGTACTTGTACAAAAGAACCTATAATTTGTTAAAACTTCGTTTAATTTATCGTTTTCAAGATTTCCATGAAAATTAACTATTGTATTTTTTGATTTCGAAAAACTAACTAACTCCGCCATTTCACTACCGTTACCAAAAATATTTATTTCAATATTAGAATTTGAAAAAGATTCTATAAGGTGTTTAAAATTTTTTTGTTTTTCTAGTCTCCCAATACTTATTATTTTATTTTCAACTATATTTTTGTTTTTTGAATTAATTATTTCTACCCAATTTGGAATAATAATTAATTTATTGCGAAATTTTTTAAAAAGCCTCTCCAGCGTCTCCCTGTCATATGAACTTGTAACTATATAATAATTTGAATATTTGAGTGAATATTTTGTTAATTGTTTATAAAAAAATATTTTAATATTGGATTTATTCTCATTTCTTTTAAAAGTTAGTAAGTCATAACCAGTTCTAATAATTAAAGGGCAACCATAAATTAATTTTACAACTATTGCTATCCATGATCCCCACAATTGATTGGTTTTAATAATTGAATTTTCAAACCCAATTATTTTGTTCAACCTAATTGGGTAAAATAAAGATTTTAAAAACTCTATAAAAAAATTGTTACTTTTCTGGAAATATTGATAAATTGGTACAATATTAAAATTTTTTTCGTTTTCAATTATTGCATTATCTTCTTTATCTCCATAAGTTACAAATGTGAAATGAATGTCATAATTTTTTGCTAGAAATTTATACAATTTTATTTCTCTGTTTAAGAGACCTGACTCTTTCCAGCTTTTTAATGAATTTCCATAGGTAAAGAAAATAATTACCCTCATTGGTTAATATTAACTATGTTGCAGAGATTATTTAATTATTTTTAACACCATGAAACGTATTTTAGTTTTACATAATAAATATCAAAATATAGGTGGCGAAGATATTGCAGTAGAGAACGAAATAGGTTTTTTAAAAAAATTTTATGATGTTGAAACACTATTTTTTAAAAACGAATTAAAAAATATATTAGATCTTAAATATTTACTATTTTCAAACAACAAAAATAGTAATTTAATTCTTAGGAATAAAATAAAAGAATTTAATCCGGAATTTGTCTACATCCACAATACATGGTTTAAAGCTTCACTGGGGATTTTTGATGTATTAGAAGAAGAAAATATTGATACTATTTTAAAAATACATAATTTTAGATACTACTGCACTCGTTCTGTAAAAAGTAAAACCCATTTAGGAGAGGATCAATTCTGTTTAGCATGTGGCTACAATCCTGTAAGAAGAAGATATTTCAATCGATATTTTAGTGACTCAATATTTAAATCTTTATTTGTAATTTTTTATGGTTTAAAATATATAAAAATTCTAAAAAAACCAAATATTAAAGTTTTAGTGCTTACCCGATTTCATCAAAAGTTTATTAAAAAAATAATTAACTTAAGTAATAAAGTTTTCGTATTTCCAAACCCTATTGACTTAAAAGCTAATACTGAAAATGAAAAAGAAAATTATATATTTTATGCAGGAAGAATTTCAAAAGAAAAAGGTATAGAAGAACTTATCCAGTCATTTTTAAAGGCAGAGCTAAAAAATGTTAATCTGAAGATTGCTGGCGAAGGCCCCTTAGCAAATGAACTTAAAAATAAATATAATGAAAATTCAAATATTGAATTTTTGGGCTTACAAAGCAACAATAACGTTCTTAAATATATTAGTAAATCTCTTGCAGTCGTTTCTGCAACAAGACTTTATGAAGGCCAACCTACCCTTTTGTGCGAGGCATCATTATTAGGTGTTCCAGCCATATTTCCCAATACAGGAGGTGTTAATGAATTCTTTCCTAAAGATTATAAATTTTCATATAATCAATTTGAATATGATGAGTTAGTTCATACGTTAAAAATGATAAAAGATGAAACCTTATTAGATGAAATGGGTAAAGAAAATAAAAAATTTATCGAAGAGTATTTAAATGAGAAAAAACTGCAAACGGCATTTAGTAAAATATTAAGTGAATAAATTAAGATGAAAATTTCAATAATTATGAGTACATTTAACTCAGAAAATGTCATTGAAAACTCAATTAAAAGTCTTTTAAACCAATCTTATAAAGATTATGAAATTTTGATTTCAGATGATAACTCAACTGATTCAACTTATGATATTTTAAAAAATTATGAAAAAAATAATAATCTTATAAAGGTATTTAAAAATAAACAAAATATAGGACTAACAAAATCATTAAATAAATTAGTATCTAAATCAAATGGCATACTCATTGCTAGGCAAGATGCGGACGACATAAGTTTTCAAAATAGACTTGAAAAACAGGTCAATTTTATAAAAAAATACAATCTTGATTTTTGTACCTCAAGGGCAATTACAACTCCTGAAGAAAAAATTAGACCTAAATTTTCATTTTATTTTCCAAAAAAAATGATAATAAAGTATAAAAATCCTTTTATCCATGGTTCTTTATTAATTAAGAAAAGTGTAATAGAGAGTCTTGGTGGATATGATGAAAACTTTTACTACGCTCAAGACTATAAACTTATGTATGATCTATTAAGAAATAACTATAAATGTAAAATATTGAATGAAGTATTGTACGGATTAAATACAAAAAACAACATTTCAGAATTAAAAAAAACAGAACAAAAGTATTATGCAGATTGTGTGAGGAAACAAATTCAGCCAAAGCAATTTAATGAAAATTTATATTAACAGCGCAAAGGAAAATTGGGTAGTTGATAGATTTATTAGTGAGTGGAATCAATACAACCAAAAACAAACTAAAAATTATTATTTTGGTAAAAAAATAATCTGGTTAATTGCACCTTGGACTTGGAAAAAAGTTCCAAAAAGACAGCTCATTAGAAATAAAGTCTTATGCACAATTCATCATATTGATGAAGATAAATTTGATAGTAAAGAAATGGAAGATTTTCTTGATAGAGATAAGTTTGTTGATTTATATCATGCAATTTCTGAAAATACATATAATCAACTACGAAAAATCACATCAAAACCCATTGAAAAGATTCCATTTTGGGTTAATCAAAATATATGGTTCGAAATAAGTTCTAAAAAATCAATTTATGAAGAATTTAAACTTTCCCCAGATAAGTATTATGTTGGTTCTTTCCAAAGAGATACTGAAGGTCATGATTTAATATCACCAAAACTCTCAAAAGGCCCAGATCAATTTATCGAGATTGTAAAATATTTAAATTCAAATAAAGACAACTTACATATTATTTTAACAGGTAAAAGAAGAGGATATATTATGGATCAGCTTGATAAGGTAAATATTCCTTATACATATTTTGAAATGATCTCTTTTGAAAAAATAAATAAACTATACAATTTATTAGATTTGTATATTGTTTCTTCAAGATATGAAGGTGGTCCTCAATCAATCTTAGAATGTGCGCTTATAAAAACTCCAATAATTTCAACAGATGTTGGAATTGCATCCGAGATTCTTTCTGCACAATCAATATTTGAGATGAATAATTTCCAAAATGTTGCACCTCAAACTGAGTATGCCTTTAATAAAGTTCAAAAGTATAAAATACCTAAAGGCTTTATAGAGTTTAATGAGGTATTCAGAAAATTAAGTGAATAATTTATGAAAATTAGTATTGGAACAAACATAAAGGATGGCCCTTGGGGAGGAGGCAATCTTTTCGCAATTAATTTGAAAGAATTTCTTATATCAAAAGGCCATGATGTTATTAATAACTTAAACGATACTGATATAGATATTATTTTAATTACAGAACCTAGAAAAACCTCAGAATCATCAGCTTTCACACACTTGGATGTAAAAGATTATATAAATTTTGTGAACAAGGAGTCACTAATTGTTCATAGATTAAATGAATGTGATGAAAGAAAAGGAACAAACTTTGTGAACAAATATTTAATTGAGGCAAATAAAGTAGCTGACTACACGGTATTTGTAAGTACTTGGCTTAAAAATTTATATTTAGATCAAGGTATAAATACAAAAAATAATAATGTAATTTTAGCTGGTGCAAATGAATTAGTATTCAATCCAAAAGGAAAGGCAAGTTTTGATAAAGATGAAAAATTAAAATTTGTAACTCATCATTGGGGTGCAAATTGGAACAAAGGTTTTTCAATTTATCAAAAAATTGATGATTTATTGGGTTATAGAGATTGGAAAAAGAAAATTGAATTTACATATATTGGAAATTTACCTAATAAATTTAAATTTAAAAACTGTAATTATTTAGAGCCTTTATCTGGGTATAAGCTTGCAGCTGAACTAAAGAAAAATCATGTTTATCTAACAGGTTCACTTAATGAACCATCTGGCAATCATCATATAGAAGGAGCACAGTGTGGGCTTCCAGTTATGTACATTGACAGTGGTGGAGTAAAAGAATATTGTAATGAATTTGGTGTTGAATTTACAGAAGAAAATATTGAAGAGAAATTAAATTTTGTATTAAAAAATTATGATGAGGTTTCATTAAAAATTAAAGATTATCCTTTTAATTCTAATGTAATGAGTAGTAACTATTTGAAGCTATTTGATGAAATGATTAGAAATAAAAAATCAATTTTAAGTCAAAGAAATATTGAAAAACCCGGAATTTTTGAGGAAAGATTATTTAATTTTAAAAGAATGTTCAACACAAAATAATTAATTTTTAAATATAATCTCTTTCAATTCTTTATAGAAGAAATCTGTATTGTAATTATTTTTTACTAGTTTAAATGAGTTATCGATTACTTGATTTGTTATTTTTTTATTCTGAATTATTTCTTTTATTTTATTGCTCCATTTATTTATATCATTTTTTTCAATAAAAAATATATTTTCACCATCTTTAAAAACATCTTTATCCCAAAACCCTATTGTTTCAGTAATCAAAACTGGAACCCCCATGGACATTGACTGAAGAGCTACGCTTTGTCCAGAGGGCTGGTAAGAATCCTTTATTGGGATAATCGTTAAAATTGATTCATTGTAAATATTTTTAACCTCTTCATCTGATAAAATTTTTTTATTCCATTGCCCTTCAATTAAAGTTATATTTTGACTTCTTATGTCATTTTTATTTATATTTGATGTCACAAAAGTAAAGTCAAATTCGGGCATATTTTCTGCCAATTTTATAGCAAAATCATACTCTCTTCTGCCATCATTACCAATAAATAATATACTTTTTGAATTCAAATTATTTTCTTGTTCCCAAAAATTTGTATCAATACAAAAAGGTACAAAATAAAACTTTTTTTTATATTTTTTGAAAGACATTTTTGCTTGATTAAACTCTCCTTTACTTAAAAAAATAAAATTATTTACTGTCTTAAAGAAAATTATTAACAACAATCTTTGAGTTATGTGTGAAATAATATTTCGAGTATCTTTTGCAAGTAATCCCATAACTATTACTGTTGACTTGCTTTTTTTAAAAATTTTTAAAATTAATAAAAGGGGAAGTGTAGAAATGCCAATTCGATCATTTGTCAAGATAATATATTTTGACTTAGATAAAATATTTAAATTTTTGTATGTACAAATATTCTCAAAAAAAAACGATAATTTTGAAATTTTTCTAAGTACTTTCGAAAATATAAAGAAAAATGAGTTAATAAAACTTTTCTTATTTTTTGGAGAGAACTCAATGAAGTCAATATTTTTAAATTCATCTTTAAATTCAAAAAACCCATAGAAAAATTCTTTTGCAAAATTCTCTTTAGATAAAATATGTTTTGATCTTCCATCACCAAAAACATATGTGATACTCATTTTTTTTGTTTGCACCATTGTTATCATAATACTTAACTTGTTTACATCTTATAATTAATTAGACTTTCATTGAGAGTTAATGCTAAAAATTGCAAATAAAATTTCATTTCAAACATTAGTAAGTAATATTTTCTTTGCCTTCATTGTTTTAACAATGATTTTTACTAGATCCTTAATGGGATTTAAATTATTTGGATTTAGGCTAGGTGAATTGATTGTAGGTTTTGGAATAGTTTTAGTATTTTCTTTGATAATCATGTTTATATTTAAAAACAATTATTTAGACTTTTTTCCTTATAAATATTTCTTTCTATTTCTATTTTCTTTTTTATTATCACTTTTTATGAACCAAGGCTCGCTTTTATCTCTTTATACTTATAAATCTTCTTCGTATTTATGGATGATAGGATACGTCTTGTTATCATATTATTTTTTGAATAATTTAAGATTTTATAATCTACATATTTCTGTTCTAATACTTGTACCATTTATTATCTATATATTTAATTCTGGTAACTATCCAAATTTTATAATGTATTTTTTCCAAGAGTATTCAGACAAGTTTCAATTTATGAAAGGTTCAGATGTTCTGATGGCTTTCATACTATGTACATTTATATTAAAGGACAAAATTAAAGGCAAAAAATATTTTTTAGCATATGTAAATTCTATGGGTGCTTTGTTGCTTCCTCTATTTCTAACTTTGAGTAGAGCATCATTCTTTTCAGCGTGTCTATTTATTTTGTTAATAAATATATCTTTTTATAAAGTTATTAAAAATAATAAGTTACATTTTATAATTTTATTATTTTTCTTTGGCGGATTATTTATCCTTTCCTCAATTCGTTTAGCAAGTTTGCCAGATTTTATGTTTAACTCTTCTGAGCCACAAGTAGTAAATGTTATACAAGAATCTGTCTCTGAAGTAGTAGAAAGAAAAAATACAAACCAGTTTTTAGGGTTTTATTTTTGTGAAGGGAGACTCTGTTCAAAGGACAATACTTTAGATTGGCGATTAGACATATGGTTTGATTTAATATTTGATCAAGTGGACAAAGGTAAGTTAATACAGGGATTTGGTTTCAATGAAATTTTTGAAGTAATGAAAGATCCAAATGCTCCAGGTAGGCTAGGGAGAGATGGTTTGAATGAGCATGTTCATAACCACTTATTTACAATAATTGGTCGAATGGG
>MDTD01110595.1_pt1 | contig 33239 bp, 31 predicted proteins | sample 811221 | NCBI WGS metagenome assembly MDTD01 (sample SAMN05326646, study PRJNA326480) | marine metagenome | isolation source: seawater | place: Pacific Ocean: South West | collected 2011
CCTGGAGCGTCGCGTCGATTTCGAGGTCGAACTCGTCGCTCTCGACGGCCATGAGCCGGTAGCCCACGAACACGCCGAAGAAGCGGTTGAAGTCGTACCCGAACTCCGCCGAGGCGTCGATGACCGAGCCGTAGTCACCGAGGTAGAGCCCGGCGAGCTTGCCGCGGATGGCGATGTTGGAACCGAGGTCGAGGTTCGCGCCGACGGCGGCGACCGGGATCGGGAGGATCAGATCCTCGCTCTCGGTCTGGGTTGAGCCCATGACCTCGCCGGTGATCTCGGCCTCGGCGTCGATGAGTCGCACGCCGCCTCCGATGTAGACCGTGACGAATTTGACCTCGGCGAGTTCGTACATGATGTTGGCTTCGAAGATGCTAAGGTCTTCGGAGCTGGTGACGGTGCCCGAGAATTCCTGGTCGTCGAAGCTGATGGAGTTCGTGGTTGAGCCGTCGAAGGTGTAGCTGCCGACGTAGCCGGCCTCGATGAGCAGATCGACCACCGGGATCGCGACGGCGACGCTGCCGATGGGGCTGAAATCATCGGTGTCCTGCCCGAGCGTGTCTTCGAGGTCGAGGACGTTGGTCGAGCCGCCGATCTCGTCGCCCGAGGTGATCTCGCCGTCGGCGAAGACGAACATCCCGCCGGCGCGGATTTTGACGAAGGTGTCATCGCCCGCGTTGGGCGAATCCAGGAGCTGGGCGGGTATTGATTCTAGATGAGCCCAGGACGGCGAAGAGAGCAGGCCCTGGCGGTCGTTCTCCTCGGCAAGGGCGACGGCTGCGGGAATCGTCATCAGCAGTGCGGGCCAGCGTTTCATGGTCGGTACTCCGTCTCGGGTGCTCCTGATTCACTATCGGGCAGCGAGCAGGCGATCCAGAAAATTCACGATCCCGCCGAGTGCCTCGGCCAGTTGTGGCGAGGGCTCGCTGCCGACCGCGAAGGGGTTGGGCGTGTTCAGAACGTGATTGCCGCCCTCGATGAGCATGAGCCGGGACTTCGGGATCGTCTCGGCGATGCGTTTGGCGCAGTCGGATGGCACAGTCGGGTCCTCCGTGCCGTGGATGACGAGCGTTGGCGAAGGGATGTTCGAGGCCAGGCCCAGCAGGTCGTGAGCTTCGGGCTCGGCGTCCTGCTCATCCCAGAACGCGCGGTCGATGCGGAGTGTCTGGCCCGTGCGGCCGCTGGTGACTTCGAGAAAGCCCTGCGTGTCGAGCAGGGCACGCTGCTCATCGGACAGGCGTGCGGTGGTGTCGGGCGCTGCGATGGTGACGATCGCGTCCATGGGTTTCATCGCAGCGACCGAACGACGCCCGGCGCAGAGCAGCGACGCCACCCCGCCGCGGGAGTGCCCGATGAGGACGACGGGGATGCCCGGCCCGATGAGTTCTTTCCGGTCGAGCGCGTGGATCACGCGTTCGATGTCCTCGACCTGTTTGTTCCAGGTGTTGTGCGCAAAGAGATCGGGGCGGGCGAAGGTCTCGATGTTTTCGGTCATGCCCGAGTGGGAGAGGTTGAACCGGTGGGCAGCGATGCCGTGCCGGGCGAGCTTGTCTGCGATGGTGGGGAAGAAGCCGTAGTCCTTGTACCCGAGGAATCCGTGGACGATGATGGCGGCGGCTCTCGGGGCGGTCTCGGGCAGGTGCGTGTTCCCGAGGATGGTCTCGCCGCTCGCGCCGGGGAGCGTCCAGTTCATGACATCGACAGGCATGATGCGAGTCTACCGCGCGGGCAGGGGATCAGAAGAGCCCGCCGAGCTTGGCGGCCGCGAGCAGCAGCACAACCGCGACGATGCGCCGGACGATCTTGGTCGGGAGGATGTGGACCAGCGAGGAGCCGGCAAGCGAGCCGATGATCGCGGCAGGCCCGAGCAGGCCGATGAGGCGGACGGCGTCCATGGGGTCCTGGCCGTGCTGTGAGAGGCTTGCCATCTTGGTGGCGCAGCCGATGGGTGACATGAGGCACATGAGCGCGGTGCTGGCGGCGATGGCCTGACGGATAGGGATGCGTCCCAGCGCGTGCAGCGCGGTGACGGTGATGACCCCGCCGCCCGTGCCCAGGAGCCCGGCGACGAACCCGGTGACGACGCCCGTGCCGAGAATGGTGGGGGTGGCGCGCTTGATGCGCTGGTCGTCGGTGAGCTCGTCGTGCTTGTCGCCGAAACGCTGGCTGACCTCGCCCAGGATGACCATGAGCGCGATGACGCCCGCGAGGAGTTTGACGAGCACCGCGCCCTCGAACCGGTCCGAGGCCAGGGCCCCGAGAATGATGAACGCGGTCCCGGTTGGGAGCAGGCGCGTGAGGATCGATCGGCGGATGGCGCCGGCTTTGGTGTGTCGCCAGGTCGCGGGGACGGCCACGAAGAAGTTCACCGCCATCGCAGCGGCCTGGTAGGTGTGCTGCTCGGGGTGCGAGGGGTCGTTGTACCCGATGAAGATCGCCAGCCCGGGGAGCATGACGAGCGAACCGCCCAGGCCGGTCATGCCACCAATCAGACCCGCGAGAAGTCCGATGGCCGCGATGAGCGCCTGCTGAGTGATGTCACCTGTGAACATTCCCCCTTACATCGACGCGCGACGGGCGGACTGCTCCAATCTGCGTGCGACATCGGCGGGGTGCTCGTCTTCCTCGGCCAGCATCGCCAGCTCGTCGTAGACCCGCATCGACTCGTGGTGTGCCCAGCGCACGTGCTCGAGCATCAGGTCGCGGGCCTTCTCGGCCTCGCCCCGCTCGACGGTGCGGAGGATCACGTCGTGGTCGGCGAAGATCTCACCCAGCCGCTCGTAGCTGAGCGGACGCGGGCGGCAAGCCGTCGCGTGGATGAGCAGACGGTTGTCGTTGATGATCTTCACGACGCGGCGGTTTCCCGCGGCGTGGAGCATGGCGGCGTGGAAGTCGCGGTCGAGGCGTTCGAGCAGGTCGTAGGTCTCGGGCGAGATCTCCTGCTCGCTGCTGACGCCCCGGTCGGCGCGGAGCATGTCCTGCATCTTGTCGAGGACCATGCGCGCCTTGTCCAGCGAGGGACGGATACGCATCGAGGCCAGCGCGTGGATGGCCTCGCACTCGAGCCACTCGCGGACCTGGAAGGCCTCGTCGAGTTCGTCGCGGCTCGGGCTTTTGACGAACGCGCCGTAGCCGGGCACATGGTCAAGGACACCCTCGGAACGGAGCTGGCCGATCGCCTCGCGGACGGGGCTGCGGCTCACGCCGGTTTGCTTGGCGACGGTGAGCTCGCACACGCGGCTGCCCGCGCGGAGTTCTCCAGTCAGAAGCTGTTCGCAGAGAAAGTCATAGACAACGGTGCGCAGACCCTTTGACACGGCTGATCCTCGTGTGCGGACCCACCCGCATGGTGGGCCCTTGTTGCGACAAGGATAGCGTTTTCATTGGGCCAAAAGTAAGGCAATTGTTGTATACAGCTCAGAACGCCGAGATGATCGCAAGGAGACCGGTGAGACCGGCCGCAGCACCGCACAGGCGGGCGATCAGCAGGTGTCGGTTGGCTCGCGATTCCATCGTGCGAAGCTCGCCCTTGAGCACGTCGTGCTTCACGTGCAGAGCGGACATCGCTTCGATTGTCTCGGAGTACTGCTGCGTCCGGGCCGATGCACGCCGACGGGCGCGCATCACGATGGCGTTGGCTTTCTCGAGCGATTCCCGGGCTTCCTGCGCCTGATCGCGGTATTTCTCGGCCCTTTCGTCGGCGCGGTCCATCTGCTCACGCATGAACGCGGCCTCGGTTTCCTTCGCGTCGAGCTCGTCGCGCAGACGCTGAACCTCGGCAGGGATGTCAACGACCGGAGCAGGAACGTCTAGGGGTTTCTGCTCAATTTGCGCCGGCGTGCGGCTCGACTGCTGCGAGAGGCGGGCGATCGTCTGGTCCTTCTCGGCCAGCTTGCCCGACAGGTCGGCGATCTCCGAACGCGCCTCGGCCAGGTCGCTCCGGGCGTCCTGCTCGGATTGTGAAAGTTCTGTGAGCTGCCCTTCGAGTGCTTCGAGTCGGCCTTCGAGGTCCTCCGCGAGGGACTCGCTCGATGCGGCGCGGGCCTCGACCTCTTCGAGTTGCTGGCGCAGCGCGCTGGCCGCGTCGGTCGATTCGGTAAGGCGGGCCGTCTGGTCGGCGAGCTCGTCGCGGAGCCGGGCGAGCTCGGTCTCGTTCTCTTCGATCTGTGTGAGCGCGTCGTCGCGTTCCTCGGTCGCTCGGGCCAGCTCCGAACCGAGCTGCGCGAGGCTCGCCTCGTGGGCGCTGATCTCTTCGGTCAGCTCGGCGATCTTGCTCTCGAGCTCGGCCTTGACCGCTTTGGCGTCGGACTTGTGCGCTTTGATCTCATCGCGGAGCTTGCGCGCCTCGGTGCCGGCGGTGCTGAGCTTGTTCTTGAGCTCGGTGATCGAGGTCTCGCGCTCGGTGATCGTGGTGTCGCGCGACTCGATATCGGATTGCTGCTGCTTGATTGTCTGGGCTTGCTCGGCGGCGACGTCCCAGACCTTCTCGGCCTCCTGGAGCCGATCGTCGGCGACGCGCTGCGCGTGACGAAGCTCGCCTTCGACGCTCTTGAGCTGCTCGGCAGCACCGGCCAGGCGAGCCTCCAGGTTCGCGACCTGCTGCTGCATCGAAGCCACGGCCTCGGCGTGGTTCTGACGCAAGACCTCGGGCGAGTCCTCGCCCAGGAGGTCGAGCGCTTCCTTGGCGATAAGCTGGATCCGCGCGAGTTTGCTCTCGGCGATCGAGTCCGCCTGCGCGGTCTCGATGGTGTTCGTCTGCTGATTCGATCGCGTGGCCACGGCTTCGCCTCCGGTCTGCGGATATGTGGGGAAACTCCCCGCGCCCTAGAACGGCAAACCAAGGCCCCAAAATCAGTTCGATCCGGCGCTCCAACACGGATAACGATCGCGGACCACCGGGAACACACCTAGATCGCTCCAGGCGACGCCCCCAAGCCAGCAAACAAAGAACATCAGCCCCCCGGTTCGGGAGACCTACGCTCATGCGTGACCCAACCACAGAAACCCGAGAGTGAGGGCAAGGCGCTCTTCATCGGCCTGGCCACGGTCGTTCTGACACTCGTGGGCTGGTCCGTCACGCCGCTCTTTATCAAGTACTTCGCGCCGCTCATCGACTTCTGGACGAGCAACGGCTGGCGCTACGGCTTTTCCGCCCTCTTGTGGGCACCGCTGCTCATCGTGGGCTTCTTCCGCAAGAAGCTGCCGCCGAGGCTCTTTGTCGCGGCCCTGATCCCGGGCGCGATCAACAGCATCAGCCAGATCGCCTTCACCAAGGCGCACTACCTCATCGATCCAGGCCTGCTGACCTTCGGTTTGCGCGCACAGATGGTCGTTGTCGCAATCGGGGCCGCGATCATGTTCCCGATCGAGCGCATGGCGATCCGGAAGCCGAGCTTTCTTGCCGGGCTCGCGCTGGTTGTACTGGGAACCGCGGGCACGATTGCCTTCGACGAGGGCTTCGGCTCCGAAGCGAACACGGTGGGGGTGCTGCTCGCGTTGGCGGCCGGTTCGGGGTTCGCGTGTTACGCGCTGGCTGTGCGCAAGTGCATGGTCGGGATCAACTCCATGTACGCCTTCGCCGCCATCAGCCAGTACACGGCCGGCAGCATGATTGTGCTGATGCTCGTCTTCGGCGAACGCTCGGGCATCACCGCGATCGAGATGCCAACGGACAAGATCATCTGGCTGCTCGTCTCGTCGGTCATCGGCATCGGCGCCGGGCACGTGCTGTACTACATCAGCATCGCGCGGCTTGGTGTGGCCGTCTCGGCGGGCGTGATCCAGCTTCAGCCCTTTGTGGTCGCGATTCTGTCCTACATCTGGTTCGGCGATGTGCTCAAGTGGAACCAGTGGGTGGCCGGCGGCATGGCGGTCGCCGGGGCGGTCACGATGCTCGCCGTCCAGCACTTCACCACGCAGCGGTATAAACGCTCGCAGCGGGATCAGTCGTGCGAGCTGCCCGCGGATCACGTGGCCGCGTCGGTCGAGGCGGTCGATTGCACGGACGACGCTTCCCGGTAGACTCAACTGAAAGCACCGGGAGAACGCATGAGAATCCATGTTGTCGGGGCCGCTGGCGAAGTCACCGGTTCCTGCTATGTCGTCGAGACCGAAACCACCAAGTTTCTCGTGGACTTCGGCCTCTTCCAGGGCGGGTGGGAGATCCAGGAGATCAACCGCAACGACCTTCCCGTGGCGCCCAAGGACCTCGACGCGGTGCTGCTGACGCACGCGCACCTCGACCACTCCGGGCGTCTGCCGCAACTGGCGAGCAAAGGATTCAGAGCACCGATCTACGCGACCGGCGCGACGATTGAGCTGGTCGAGATCCTGCTCCGCGATTCGGCGCACATCCAGGAGATGGACGCCAAGCGCGCGATCAGGCGCGGCAGGCTGGACAGCCCCGATGCCACCCCGCTCTACAGCTCGGTCGATGTCGACGCGATCATGCAGCAGTTCGCGCCGGTGGAGTACGGCGAGCCCTTCCGCGTGACGGATGGCGTCGAGGCGCGGTACGTCGACGCCGGGCACATCCTCGGGTCGGCGAGCATCGAGGTGAAGGTCACCGAGAACGGCGAAACCAAGACGCTCGTTTTCTCGGGCGACATCGGGCCCAAGGGGGTGCCGCTGCTCCGCGACCCCACGACGTTCGATCACGCGGACATGGTCTTCCTCGAATCGACCTACGGCGACCGCGATCACCGCTCGCTCGAGGAATCGGTGATAGAGTTCGCCGAGATCATCGACAACGCACACTCGCCGATGGGGCGCGTCTTGATCCCAAGCTTCGCCGTCGGGCGGACGCAGCAGCTCGTCTACTTCATGGGCGAACTCATCCGCAACGGCCGGCTGCGCCAGACCGAGGTCGTCGTCGACTCACCCATGGCGACCGACACGACCAAGCTCTACCGCAGGCACCGCAAGCTGTTCGACAAGGAATCGTGGGCGATCATCGACTCGGGGCACAAGCCGCTGAATTTCGATGGCCTGCGCTTCACACGCGACGCCGAGGAGAGCAAGGCCCTCAACGGCAAGGGCGGCGGCATCGTCATCATCAGCGCCAGCGGGATGTGCACCGGCGGACGCATCGTCCACCACCTCCGCCACGGCCTGCGCAACGAGCACACACACGTCGTCTTCGTCGGCTTCCAGGCCCACGGCACACTGGGGCGTCTTCTCGTCGACGGCCGCAAGAAGGTCAAAGTCTTCGGCGACGAAATCAACGTCGAAGCCAAGATCCACACCCTCGGCGGCTTCAGCGCCCACGCGGGCCAGACCGGCCTCGTCGAATGGATGAAAGATCTCGCCAAGTCCAAGCCCCGCGTCGTTCTGACCCACGGCGAAGACAAGCCCCGCAAGGAACTGGCTCGCAAGCTCTCTTCGACCTACGGCCTTAAGGCGGAGTTCCCGGGGCTTGGGGATGTGATTACGTTATAATCGAATATACGAACGGAGGCCCTTATGTGGTTCGATTGTGTGATTATTGATCAAATCTGTCTTGACGGCGTACTTCGGACACATCACTTGCGTGCTTCGCATGGCGCCAAGCTTGCAACTGAGAGTCTTGAGCAGCTTGACTTAGATCATGCAGTGCACAATGTGAAAGACATTGGGCCACTTAGGTTGTACGGTGAGTCTGAAATAGACGCACGTGTAATCGAAGCGAAGCTTAAGCATTTAGTAACTCATGATGATGGACAGTTACTGTTACACCTCGATCACTTTGGCATTCCCGTCAGTGCAGGGTATTACGCATGCATATTGCCCGCAGGTTTCAGAGTTGTAGAATATTCTGTCTATGATCCCTATGACGAGGCGGATAATCCTGCAGAGAAACGGAAGTACAAAGATTTGGACTGCCTGTACGATCCGGAATGTGACAGATCGTTGATTCAGTTTGAGTTGCTGTCTCCGAGGCGTGGTACTTTCTCACTTGGCTTAATAGCAATAGCAGCACCCAGTGGCTCAGAAAACAAATCTTTCGTCGATCGCGTAGCCCCGCTATCAGTGCGGTTTAGTGATACCCGACATGATGTTCAGCCTGATACGCCTAGTTATCGCGCTGCAACTGATACGGTCACGGATGGAATCAAGACCACCCCTGGCAACGAGAAACTTCCGGGAGTGCGTGTGGGGTTTTCGGGACCGACTGTAGACATCATGGAGTGGGGGAGGTACCTAGTGAATAAGATTAGAAAGCCGAAGTGATGATGTTACGGGACCCAGACTTGCTTAGTCACCGCCGAAACTATGTTTATGCAGTCTGTCGTTAAATGGCGTTCCACTTCTTCCCCTCCCGCACCACCCGCCGGTACAGCGTGTCCCGCTCGACCGGCTCGTAGCCCGCTTCGCGGATCGCGCGCTCGAGGTCCCACGCGGTCGTCTCCTGGTGCGTGGTCTGGCCGCCGACTTTGGTGATGTCGTACCAGACGACGGTGCCGTCGATGTCGTCTGCGCCGGCCTTGAGCATGAGCTGGCTCATCGCGAGCGTCTGCATGATCCAGAAGCTCTTGGCGTGCGGGAAGTTGTCGAGCATGAGGCGGGCGACGGCGAGTGTGCGGAGGTTTTCAAGGCCCGAGGGGCCGTAGAGGTGCTCGAGTTCCGAGCCGTCGGGGAAGAAGGGCAGGGGGATGATGGTCTGGAAGTACCCCGCGTTCTCGTTCATGCCGGGGTGGGGGAGCTTGGTGCCCTCGCGGGTGAGCGTGATCGCGTCGACGGTGTTGTCGTCGATGCCCTCGTAGGCGTTCGAGTACGCGCTCCAGTCCGAGTCGCCCGTGTAGCCGAGTCGCGTGAGCGCCTGGTCCTGCGCGCGCCTGAGCATGTCCATATGCACGAGGCGCTCCTTGCGCTGCTCGATGTGGCCGTAGAGGATGGTGCAGTTGGAGTTGAGCCCGAGTTCGTGCGCCACGGTGTGGACATCGAGCCACGCGTCGTGTCGGATCTTGCCCTTGAAGGCTTCGTCGTGGACGCGGTCGTCAAAGACTTCCGCGCCGCCGCCCGGGATCGAGCCGAGGCCCGCGTCCTTGAGTTCCTGCAGCACCCAGCGGATGCCGGCCTTGCGGTCGTCGCGTTTGAACTGCTTGGCGATCTTGGCCAGGTGCACGATCTCGACCGCGGTGAACGCCTTGATGTTGAGGTTGCTGCCTGCCTTGTCAACGACCTCGCGGATCGTGCGGACCATGTCGGGGTAGTAATCCCACGGCAGGTAGGGGTGCAGGCCGCCGACGATGTGCATCTCGGTCGCGCCGGATTCGATGGCCTTGTGCGCTTCTTCGCGGATGTAGTCGAGATCGCGCGTGTACGCGCCGCTCTCGTCTTTCTTGCGGTAGAACTCGCAGAACTTGCAGCTGAGCGCGCACACGTTCGAGTAGTTCATGTGCCGGTTGATGTTGTAGTACGCCACGCCCGGGTGCATGCGGTCGCGGACGAGGTTCGCCAGCTCGCACACGCTCCAGATATCGGGGGTGGTGTAAAGGACCTCGCCCTCGGCGAGCGTGAGGCGCTGGCCCGCCAGAACCTTCGCGCGGATGGCTTCGAGCGCCGGGTCGAGTCGGCCGGTGCGTCGGATGGGTGTGGGGCTGGCCTCGAGGGTGGTCATGTCGTCTCTCGCGGGGAGGTGATTTCAATGATTCCTGAAAGAATTATAGAGCACTCGTGCCCTCCGGTCGCGTATTCGGGCCAGGCAGGTGCCGGCACAGCCCTCCCAACTGGAGAGATTCGCCTCAAATGACTGATAGGCAATAAGTTAGGGGTGAAGTTCGGCCCACTGAATCCGATGTCTACCCGGTAAGGCCCTCAATGCGGGGGCAGTGCAGATGGAGGGATTGGGCATGTCGACCGCTGCGACCGGACGTCCGAGCTTTGGCCTCGGTTCAGACAAGCAGGACGCCAAGAAGCTCGGCATCCGCCAGAAGATCAGCAAGAGCGTGATCAATCTCATGATCTCGGCTGTGGTTTGGGTCTTCTCGATCGGGACAGCCTCGAAGTGCATCATCTTCGCCGAGCAGGTCTGGCGTGGCGGGATGGCCGAGTTCTTCAGCGCCCGGCTCGGGAATCTCACCTTCCCCGCCTTCGGGCTCCATTACGAGGGGCAGCTCGGCGCGGTCATCGCCGGCGGACAGGCGCTGGCGGTGCTCGCGGGTCTGGGCATGACGCTCTCGCCCGCAGCGGGCATGCGCAGGCTCGGCTCGATGATCCTCATCGCCTGGGCCGGCCTCTGGATCGCCGGGGCAGCGAGCCTCGTGATGGAAGTACAGAGCAACGAGATGATCGTTATCACTGCGATCTCCGCGATGGTCTTCCTCTGCACGCTCGCTCGCGGGTTCCGCCTGTGGAGCCAGAAGCCCAAGAGCGCCAAGGGCTGAGCGCAACAAGGCTGAGTCACTCCGGCCTGTGTTCCCAGGGCTCGACGGTGCCGACGTTCGTTTCCGGCTGGGGCCGATCGAAAGCACCAATGACGCCCAGGCAGATTTCCGCGTGCGACAGCCAGCGACTGGTGGAACCGGTCCGCACCCACCCCAACGTGATCCGTTCACAGCCCGCCTCGGAGGGATCCGGGGCGGGCCGTTGCGCGCCCTCGCTGCCGAGGATCCGGAGATGACGATCCGGATTCGTCAGCCGATGTGCGCGCATGGCTGCGCCCGGCGCGGTGCTGTGGATCCACGAGATCAGCACCCCGACCGGTCCGAGTTCGGCCATCGCCTGGTCCGCCGCGGCTGTGAGCGAATCGGCACGGGTGTAATCGCAGGTGAAGCACAAGACGCCCGGCCCGAGGTCTTGGCTGCGTCGCGCCAGGACGGAAGTGGGGTGCCCACGATCGGCGAGCGTCTGGCAGAGGCCCGCGAGCATGCCGGTGCCCCCGATGACCATCACATGTGGGGGTGTCGTTGCCGGGGGGGGAGGGGTCACGGTGTCAGCCTAGCGTCCCTGCCAGATCGGCAGCAGCGGGGCGTGGCGGGCCCGATCGGGCGGTCCAGAGAGGCCAAGGCGGCCCGAAAACGCCGATGCGGGGGTTGGCACAGGTGTTGCAATCTGTGCCTTGCCGTGCCTGGCTCGGCGGAATCGGAGGTTCATACATATGTCCAAAATCATCGGCATCGACCTTGGCACCACGAACTCGGTGGTCGCTCTCATGGAGGGCAAGGACCCCAAGGTGCTCATCAACAGCTCGGGCAACCGCACCACCCCCTCGGTCGTCGCCTTTACCGACAAGGGCGAACGCCTGATCGGTCAGCCCGCCAAGCACCAGCAGGTGACCAACCCCAAGAACACGATCTACTCGATCAAGCGATTCATGGGTCGCCGGGCGGGCGAAGTGACGGAAGAAGAGAAGGGTGTGCCCTACGAGGTCATTCACAAGACCGCGGACGACTTCGTCTCGGTGAGGGTGAAGGACAAGGAGTACACGCCGCAGCAGATCTCGGCGTTCATTCTCCAGGAGCTCAAGAAGGTCGCCGAGGACTACCTCGGTGAGACCGTCGACCGCGCGGTGATCACGGTGCCGGCGTACTTCAACGACGCCCAGCGCCAGGCCACCAAGGACGCGGGTGAGGTCGCGGGCCTCAAGGTCGAGCGCATCATCAACGAGCCCACGGCCGCGGCACTGGCCTACGGCCTCGACAAGAAGACCAACGAGAAGATCGCGGTCTTCGACCTCGGCGGTGGTACCTTCGACGTCTCTGTCCTCGACGTGGGCGACGGCGTCTTCGAGGTGCTCTCGACCAACGGCGACACGCACCTCGGTGGTGACGACTGGGACCAGCGCATCATCGACTTCCTCGTCAAGGAGTTTAAGAGCAAGGAAGGCATCGACCTTTCGAGCGATGCGATGGCGATGCAGCGTCTGAAGGAAGCCGCCGAGAAGGCCAAGATCGAGCTCTCCACCATGCAGGAGACGACGATCAACCTGCCCTTCATCACGGCCGATCAGAACGGGCCCAAGCACCTTCAGGTCACGCTGAGCCGGAGCAAGTTCGAGGATCTCTGCAAGGATCTGTTCGATCGTCTCCGCGGCCCCTGCGAGGCGGCGCTCCGCGACGCCAAACTCGACGCGAGCAAGATCGACGAGATCGTGCTCGTCGGCGGCTCGACCCGCATCCCCCGGGTGCAGGCGATGGCCAACGAGATCTTCGGCAAGGAGCCCAACAAGAGCGTGAACCCGGACGAGGTCGTCGCCATCGGCGCGGCGATCCAGGGCGGCGTGCTCCAGGGCGACGTCAAGGACGTGCTCCTGCTCGACGTCACCCCGCTGAGCCTGGGTGTTGAGACGCAGGGCGGCGTGATGACCAAGCTCATCGAGCGCAACACGACCATCCCGACCTCGAAGAAGGAAACTTTCTCGACGGCGGCCGACAACCAGACCAGCGTGCAGATCCACGTTCTCCAGGGCGAGCGGGAGTTCGCGCGGGACAACCGGACGCTCGGTCAGTTCGAGCTGACGGACATCCCGCCCGCACCGCGCGGCATGCCGCAGATCGAGGTCGAGTTCGCCATCGATGCCAACGGCATTCTGAAGGTGACCGCGACGGATAAGGCGACGGGCAAGTCGAACAAGATCGACATCACGAACTCGGGCGGCCTGAGCGAGTCCGAGATCGAGAAGATGAAGGCCGACGCCGAAGCGCACGCCGAGGAAGACAAGAAGCGCCGCGAGATCGTGGATCTCAAGAACCGCGCCGAGGGCTTCCTTTCGAGCATCCGTCGCAGCCTCGAAGAGCACGGCGAGAAGGTCTCGGCCGAGGTCCGCAGCTCGATCGAGTCGGCGATGAGCAACCTCGAGAGCAAGATCAAGGGCGACGACAAGGACGCGATTGAAGCGGCTTTGAAGGAGCTCGAGACGGTCTCGTCGGAGCTGGGCAAAGTCGCATACGAGCAGGCCGCTGCCGCGGGCAACCAGGCCGCCGAGGACGGGGCCGCGTCGAACAAATCGGGCGGCGACGACGACGTCATCGACGCGGACTTCACCGTCAAGGATGACGACAAGTAAGGCACAAGGGACTAGGCATAAGGCACTCGTCGAGAATCAAACACACGAGCGCCCGTCCGATTTCGGCGGGCGTTTTCTTATGGTTTGAGTGCGCGGAGCTTCTCGGCGATTGCGCGTGCGGCGTGGCCTCGGTGGCTCAGTGCGTGCTTCTGGCCCGGCGTGAGCTCGGCGGAACTGCGGGCGAGGTCGGGTTTGATGAGAAAGAGCGGGTCATACCCGAAGCCGTTCACGCCGCGCGGGACATCACCGGGCAGGCCGATGACGCCTTCGAAGGTGCCTTGTGTTTCGGCGAGGATCTGAGGCGGGGTTATCGTGGCGGAGGCTTCCCCGGTGGGGGGGCTACCTTCACCGAGTTTGGGAGTCGCCAGACACATTGCGCAGACGAATCTTGCGGTGCGATCTTCGAGCGGCGTGTCCGCGAGTCTGCGCAGGAGTTTTTCGTTGTTGAACCGATCCCGCTCGGCTCTTGGCAGGTCGCCCGGGTGTTCGTCGGCGGAGTAACGTGCGCTGTAGACGCCGGGCTCACCATCAAGGGCATCGACGACAAGCCCCGAGTCGTCGGCCAGGCACGTGCGGCCCGTCTGCTGGGCGTAGCCGATGGCCTTGATCCGGGCGTTCTCGGCGAAGGTTGTGCCCGTTTCTTCGGGCTCGGTCAGATCGAGGCCGAGATCGTTCAGACCCACGATTTCGAGACCGATCGCGCCCAGGATCTCGCGCATCTCGGCGAGTTTCTTCGGGTTGCCGGAGGCCAGGACGATGGGCTGGTGGAGTGGGCCGGTCATGGGCGACTGTAGTCGTGCGGGGCGGCAACAATGCGGGCATGACGAGTGACCGACGCGCCATCGCCGAGGCTGCCGCGGAAGCGGTGGCGGGCAAATCCGAAGCCGACTTCAGAGCCGTGAATGCGGTGGTGGGGTTCGATGGCTTTGTTGACTCGATTATCCGCGTCGTCGACCAGCGTCACTCGATGCAACCCGAGGACTTCCGCCCTGTCTCGACGATCACGGGATTTGCGGACCGGTGTGCCGCGGCTGCGGGCAAGAGCACGAACATCGAACTGCACGTCGTCGAGCAACGCTTCGGCGGCAACGGGCCATTGCTCGCAGCGGCGATGGGGAGCCTGGGTGCTTCGGTGACCTACATCGGAGCCGTGGGCACGATGGACGACCCGCAACTGCTCAGCCCGACGTATCAGCCGATGGCGGATCGGTGCAAACTGGTCTTCCCGATTGCGCCGGCTGCGCAGACCGATGCGCTCGAGTTTGAGGACGGCAAGCTCATGCTCGGCAAGACGGCGAGTGTGCAGGCCGTGTCGTGGCAACTCATCAAAGACGTCATCGGGCTCGACACGGTGCGACAGATCTACGAGGACGCGACGACGATCGGGATCGTCAACTGGGTGATGCTTCAGGGCGTCGAGGGCATCTGGCGCGGCCTGATCGACGACGTGCTGCCGGGCCTGAGCAGAGACAAGAAGCGGGGGATGTTCATCGACCTCTGCGACCCGGCCAAGCGCACCGACGAGGATGTGCGCCGGGCGGCGGGGTACCTGACGGAGCTCTCGGGATTCGTGCCCGTCACGCTCGGGCTCAATCAGGCCGAGGCGGAGCGCATGGGGCGCGTGCTGGGTGTGGATATTTATGAGGGCCCGGGCAACCAGTCGCTCGGCTCGGCGATGGAGCACGCGGCCTCGACGATCCGCGCCAAGCTCGGGCTCGCCTGCTGCGTCGTGCACCCGCGAGAGGGAGCCGCCGCTGCTGACGCGACATCGACGGCGTGGTTCGAGGGGCCATTTACGATCAAGCCCAAGATCTCGACCGGTGCGGGCGACCATTTCAACGGCGGGTTCGCGATGGCGCAGAATCTCGGGCTCGATCTGGCGTCGTGTCTGGCCGTCGGATGCGCGGTGAGCGGGGCGTACGTGCGTGACGCCAAGAGTCCGAGCCGGGATCGGCTTGCCGAGTTCCTGAGAGATCTTCCGAGGTCTCAGGCCCGGTAATTGGTCGCCTACGATCGCCGGATGCATACCCCAGATCCGAGTTTGAACCTGGAGCAGGACCCTCGCTACGTCGCCGGCGTGACCGGGCGGGAGAGCCCAGAGAGCGGCGTCGTGGTGAGCTTCAACCCCGCCACGGGCGAGCCCATCGCGGGTGTGAAGCTCGATTCGGCGGATTCCTATGAGCAGACGATCGCCGAGGCACAGGAGGCGTTTAAGCGCTGGCGGGCCGTGCCCGCGCCGGTGCGGGGCGAGGTGGTTCGCAACATCGGACTCGAGATGCGCCGCCTGCTCGTGCCTCTGGGCGAGCTTGAGAGCATGGAGGTCGGCAAGATCCGGGCCGAGGGCATCGGCGAGGTGCAGGAGACGATCGACATCGCGGATTACGCCGTGGGCCTCTCGCGCATGGTGGGGGGCAAGACGGTCCCGAGCGAGCGCCCGCTGCACAGGATGATGGAGCAGTGGCTCCCCTTGGGCGTGATCGGGTGCATCACGGCCTTCAACTTCCCCAACGCCGTGTGGGGCTGGAACGCGATGATCGCCGCGATCTGCGGCAACGTCACGGTCTGGAAGCCCTCGCTCCTGGCGCCGCTGACCGCGATGGCGACGAACGCGATCGCTGACCGCGTAGCGACCGAGATGGGGCACCCGGGCGTGTTCCGCCTCGTGATCGGCACGGACGATGAGGTCGGCGAGCGCATGATCGCCGACAAACGACTGCCCCTGATAAGCGCCACCGGCAGCTGCAACATGGGGCGTCACGTGGGCCAGGTGGTCGCGGGTCGACTCGGCCGCTGCCTGCTTGAGCTGGGCGGCAACAACGCCGTCATCGTCGATAAGGACGCAGACCTCGACCTTGCGGTCAAGTCCACGGTCTTCGGCTCGGTTGGCACCGCCGGTCAGCGCTGCACGACCTCGCGCAGACTCATCGCTCATCAGTCCATCGTCGACGAGATGGTGGGGCGGATGGTCAAGGCGTACCAGACGATCAAGATCGGCGATCCGCTGGCCGAGGGCACGCTCGTCGGGCCCGTCATCGGCGAGCGCACGGTCGAGGCGTACCAGAACGCCATCGAGCAGGCCAAGGCCCAGGGCGGCGAGGTGCTCGTCGGGGGCAAGGTCGCCAAGCCCGACGGCCTCGGCGGCACGTTCGTCGAGCCGACCATCATCCGCGCTCCGGCCTCCAACGATCTGCCCATCGCGATGGACGAGACCTTCGCTCCGATCCTCTACGTCTTCACCTTCGAAGACATCGAGGACGCGATCGCGATGCAGAACAGCGTCGATCAGGGCCTCTCCAGCGCGATCTTCTCGAGCAACGTCAACACGACCGAGCGGTTCCTTGCCGTCGACGGCTCGGGCAGCGATTGCGGGCTGGCGTACGTCAACCTCGGGACGTCCGGCGCCGAGATCGGTGGGGCGTTCGGCGGCGAGAAAGACACGGGCGGCGGGCGCGAGGCCGGCAGCGACAGCTGGAAGGCGTACATGCGTCGTCAGACGTGCACGATCAACTACGGCAGTGAGCTTCGACTGGCACAGGGGATTCGCTTTGAGTGAGCAGCAGGTCACCGATCATCTGGCGGAAGCCACCGTCGCCCCGATCCAGTCGGGCATGCTCGTGGGTCTTGGCACGGGCCGAACCGCCCGCCGGGGCGTGCGCGCCCTTGCCGAGCGCATCCGAGCCGAAGACCTCAAGGTCGATTGCGTCGCCTCAAGCGAGGCGACCGAGCAGCTCGCGCGTGAGCTGGAGCTGCGCGTCGTCGATTTCGCGCTCGTTGAGGAAGTCGATTACCTCTTCGACGGCGCCGACGAGGTCGACAGCAAGCTCCGCATGCTCAAAGGCTCGGGCGGGGCGATGACCCGCGAGCGCATCGTCGCCTGGGCCAGCAAGCGACGCGTCTACATGGTCGACGGGCACAAAATGGTCGAGAACCTCGGCACCAACGCCACGCTCCCCGTCGCGGTCATGGCCTACGGCCTGGCCAGCACGCGAGCCTCGCTCCGAAGCGTGGGTCTCAACGGCGTCTGCCGCCGAACGATGGACGGCGACATGTTCATCACCGACAACGGCAACCTGATCCTCGACGTGCCCCTGACGCCCGATCACTGCCTCGAAGAGCTGGCCGCCCATCTCAACGACATCCCGGGCGTCATCGACCACGGGCTCTTCCTGGGCGAAGCCGACGAGGTGCTCGTGGATCGCGGCGGCAAGATCGACCGGCTCATGCGTCAGGACTGAAGCTCTTCAGCGCATGATAATGCAAGCATGTAGTGGGGGCGGCATCTTGCCGCCCTTCTTTATTGAATTCGATCACCACAGGAATACATGGGCGGCGGGACGCCATCTCCACTGGATAGCGCCTTACTGCCCCTGCGCCAGCGAGAATCCCCGCTTGCCCTCGAATTCCTTGAGGATCTGGAAGCTGGCGACGTCGAACTTCTCGCCGACCTTCTCGAAGAGGAAGATGGGCGTCTGCTGCCCGACGCGTCCGGTCATCGCCTTGTCGCGCAGCTCGAAGCGGGCGCGGTAGTAGTCGACGACCTCGGTGTAGACCGAGCCGGTGGGCCAGACCTGCGTGCCGCGGCTGGACATCATGGTCAGCTTGAAGGGCGTGTTGGCGCAGATCATCTCGAGCCGCTGCGCGAGGTCGTGCGGGGCCAGCAGTGTCTCGATGTAGATGTCGCAGCCGACGATCGCGCTGGTGAGCGTCTCGTAGGTGCGCATCATGCGGTTGACGCGAGGACGCTCGGGGGGCGTGAAGCTCGGGGTGTCCTGCGCGGGCACGGGGCGGGCGTAGCGTTCGCTCGGGGTCTTGCCGAGGTTGTCGGCGACGGCCCGTGCGAACTCGGCGGTGCCCACGGGCTCTTTCTCGCCGCGCACATCGCCCGTGTGCACGCCCGACTCGAGCGTGTAGATCAGCGCGTTCTCGATCGTGCCGGCCTGCTTCTGCATGCCGATGTGGCGCAGCAGGATCAGACCCGAGAGCAGGAGACTCGTCGGGTTGGCCTTGTTCTGCCCCGCGATATCGGGCGCGGTGCCGTGAACAGCCTCGAAGATCGAGACCTTCTCACCGATGTTCGCCGACGGCGCAAAGCCCAGGCCGCCGACAAGACCCGCGGCAAGATCGCTCACGATGTCGCCCTGCAGGTTGGGCAGGACGACCATTTTGTATTGCTGCGGCTTGAGCACGAGGTTCATGCAGAGAGCGTCGATGATGACGTCCTCGGTCTCGATATCCGAGTAGTCGCGCGCGGTCTGGCGGAACCGATCCAGGAACATCCCGTCGGTCATCTTCATGATATTGGCCTTGTGCCCGCAGGTGACGCGGTCGATGCCGAACGCCTTGGCGGCCTCGAACGCGTAGCGGTGCACCTGGTCGCAGCCCGGCGCGGTGATGATGCGCTTGCAGTCGACGACGTCGTTGGTCAGGCGGTCCTCGCCCCCGCCGTAGGTGTCTTCGACATTCTCGCGGACGACGTAGAAGTCGACGGGCACACCTGCCTGGGAGTACACGGTCTCGACGCCGGGCAGACTCTGGAAGTGGCGCAGGTTGGCAAACGCGCCCAGGGTCTTGCGGAGCGTGACGTTGATCGACTTGCCCCCGCCCCCGATCGGCGTGCCCATCGGCCCCTTGTAGAGCAGGCCCAGACGCTCGACGGTGTCGATCGCGCTGTCGGTCATGCCGCGGGTGTCGCCCGCGTCGAAGACGCGCGAACCCATCTCGACGGGCACGAACTCGATGTGCTCGGAGCACCCGGCGGCCTCGAATACGGTCAGGCACGCCTTGGTGATCTCGGGACCGATGCCGTCGCCTTCGGCGAGCGCAATCTGGAGCTTATCGGACATTTTGAGCCTCTCTCGGGGGTTTGCGGTTGTATGCAGCGAACCATAGCCCGCGCGCGTCTCAGTGGTCCGCTGACGCCCGGCAGAGTCGGTCCCGCACCGCATCCCAGATCGGCCCGATCCCGCCCGGTCTTTCGACCAGGATCAGATCCGCGTCCATCGCGTCCGCCTCGCGCAGGGCGGCATAGAGACGCCTGGCGTACGACGAGGCATCCGCGGGCATCGCGATCGAGCCGGGCAGGTTCGTGGGTGTGATCGAGATGAGAGCCGCCCTTGGGTGCTCGGCGAGCACCCCGGCAACGTCACCCGCTTCAACGACCCGCGTCGGTGTGCGCGGGGCGTAGTGCCTCGTCAGCATGCCCGGCGAGGGCAGCGGATCGCCCGCATTCTGAGCGGGTGCATCAACGACAGGGACAACGCGTGCGATTTCATCGCGCCCGATGACACCGAGCCGAAGGATGCTCACGGAATTCTGATCAACGCGCACGACGGTCGACTCGATGCCCCGCTCGCAGGGGCCGCCATCGAGCACGGGGACGCCCTCGCCGAGCGATTGTGTGACGTGGGCCGCGAGAGTGGGGGAGATGGAGCCCGAGGCGTTGGCGCTCGGCCCGACGATCGGTCGGCCGAAAGTCTCGATGAGTCCGCGCGCCATCTCGTGCGCGGGCACGCGCAGCGCAACGGTCTCGCCCCCGCCCGTCACGATGCTCGGCACACGCACGTGCCTGGGCACGACGATCGTCAGCGGGCCGGGCCAGAAAGCCTGCGCCAGCTTGTCCGCCGTTTCGGGCCACTGACTGGTAACGCTTCTTGCCATCTCGATCGAGGTGACGTGCACGATCAGCGGGTTGTTCGCGGGTCGGCCCTTGAGCGCGTAGACCTTGGCGATCGCGTCCGCATTGAGTGCGTCGGCGCCGAGGCCGTAGACCGTTTCGGTCGGGAACGCGACTACACCGCCCTCGGCGAGGATTCTGGCGGCGTCTTGGATGTCATAGATGACCACGGCTTACTCGTCGGCGGTCTCGGGAACCACGAACTTGATGCCGTTGCGCTCGAGCGTGCGACCGATGGCGGCGTAGAGGCGGCTGATCGCGATGTTGTAGTTCACGAGCGCCTGGACCTCCTCGGCCTCGGCGAGCGCCAACGCCTGCTGACGGCTGAGCCACTGGTCGAGGTTGAAGGCCGAGTATCCGCCGCTGGTCTCGATCACGACCTCGAACGCGCGGAGGTTCTCCGTCGCCGCGACGCGCGAGGCGCGGGTCTGGGCGATGAGCTTGTAACCGGCGACCGTGTCACGCAGGGCGTTCTTCACCTCGAGCACGACCTGCTGGACCGTGTTCTGGAACGAGGTGACTGCCTGGATGTTCTCGAGCTGCCGCTGACGCAGCGCCGCGTTGGCGGCGCGGTTGCCGATCGGGTACTCGTACGAGAGCCCGATGATGTAGTCGACGAAGCTGCCCTCCCAGACGTCGCCGTAGGCGTCGCTGGCGTCCTCGTCGAGCGCCGAGAACCGCGCGGAGATCTCCAGGTCGAGCCTCGGCAGAAGCTGGTTCCGCGCGACCTGCTTGCGGATGGTCGAGTCGTCGATCGAGAGCAGCGCCCGTGCGATCTCGGGGCGCTCGGTCAGGGCCGTCGTCACCGCGTCGACAAGACTGAACCGGATCGGCTCATCGATGGCGATGTCCGCCGGCAAGAGCAGCACCTCCGAGCCGATCGTCAGATCGGGGTCGTTGATGAGCACCTTGAGCGAGTCGCTGGCCGCGCGCAGGTTGCGCTGGGCGCGGATGACCTGGGCCTTGCGGCTCTCGACCTCGGCCTTGGCGTCGGCGATCTGCGCATCGGTCGCGTCGAGATCGCGTCGGTTGACGATCTTGTCGCGCACCTCGATGCCGCGCTCGAGCAGACGCTGCTGGATGAGCAGGTTCTGGTGCGCCTGCACGAGGCCCCAGTACGCCTCCTCGGTCTGGCGGAGCGTGCTGATGATGCTCATCTCGAGCGTGGCGACCTCGTCGCGCTCGGCGTTCTCGGCGATGCGGATCTGCGAGAGCGCGTAGTCCGAGCCCGCGTTGCGCAGCAAGGGCTGCGTCAGCTGCGCGCCGACCGTCACGGTGTTGGCCGGGTTGGGCACGACGGTCAGGCCCGGGGTCTCGTTGTCCGCGTTGGTCCACGAGGTGTCGAGTGTGAACGTGCCGCCGCTGGTCAGCCGCCGGCGGACACCCGTCGTCAGGTCGCTCTGCCTGTAGACGTCCGCGGCCGTGCTGAAGAACGTCGAGCTGGTGCTCGGTCGGTCGATCGACTGGTACTGCCCGTTAACGAAGAACGTCCAGTCGAAGTTGGCCTCGGCGGCAACGAGCTGGCTCTCCGAGATCGCCGGGCGGAGACGGTCGAACTGGAGCTGCGAGTTCCGCTCCGCAGCCGAGCGGATCGCCCGCTCAAGGCTGACGGCCACCATCCGCTGCTCGGCGCCGAGCAGGTCGTTGTCCATCGGGAACGCGCCGGGCTCGTAGGACTCCGGGCCGCCCATCTCGCGGAGCTGGCTCATCCGGGCCTCGGGGATCCCAAGGCTCTCGACCGAGTCCTGGCGGTCGGTCAGCAGGTACTCGGGGGACTTCTCTGCCTCAACCATCTCACGGCGAACAGCGTCGATCACCGAGCGGGTGAGCACGCTCCGGTCCCGGTCCACGACCGGCCCTGTACACCCCGAGAGAGCAAATCCTGCGCAAACGACAGGCAGAAGACGCATGATCGCGGGGGAAAGTTTCGCTTTGTCCATCTGGGAATGGTCCTTTGTGCCGTCAGCTCCGGGGTTTCCGGCTGTCAGCCTCGTCCTGGTGACGTAGACTATGCCGCCCGGCGCCCCTTTGTCGCAACCTTCGACATCTGGGTGGGTGGAACCGGGTGAGATTTCAGACACGAGGAGCGTGCATATATGGCTAGCAAGTGGATCGGTGGCGTGGTTGCGCTTGTCACGACACTCGGACTCCCCCAGACGGGATTCGTGAGTGACGCGTCGGCACAGGTCTCCTCGCAGGTCAGCGAGATCGAACCCCAGCACATGCTCGTGACCGATCAGCGGGCCATGATCCGATGCGGGGCCGGCACCGCGTACTACCCCGTCGCCGAACTCCGCGCCGGCACCATCCTCGTGATGGACGGCGAGACCTCCAGCGGCTGGGCCCGAGTCGCCTACCCCAAGTCCGCCGCCGCACTCGTTCGCACCGAATATGCCCAGATCTCGGGTGATGGCAAGTCGCTCACGCTCTCACGCGACGACAGCCTCGTCGCGTACAACGCCCTTGCTGGTGCTCGCGGGAGCTGGAGCAAGCTGCTCTCCACCCCCGCGCCCCGCGGCACACAGTTCACCGTCATCGGTGAAGCCGTCAACGACCTCTCGGGCGAGCTGGCGGGCTACCGCGTCGAAGCGCCCGAGGATGCCCGCGGCTACGTGCGTCTCTCCTTCCTCCGGGCCGCCACGCCCTCGGAAGTCGAGGCGTGGAAGAATCAGGGCGACGCACCGGCGGTCGCACAGAACAACGACGACTCTCAGACCGACGAGCCCGCGGTTGATCCCGGAGCCGTGGTCACGCCCGAGGAAGATGTCGAGGTCGCGACCAACGACGAACAGCCCGCCGTCGACCCGGGGCAGGACGACTCGCTCGTCGAGCCGATGATCGACGAGGACGTCGCATCGAACACCCCGACGACCCAGCCCGCGCAGTCCACCCCCGCCAACACTGCGCCGACCACGGCGCCGACCAACACGGCCCCGACCACCCCCAACCCGACCTCCGGCACCGACGTCGCCACGCCGACCAATACAAACACCCAGCCCGAGGCCGAGAAGCCCGCTCCGCTCCGGATCAGCAGCATCGAGGAATTGGAGCAGCTCTTTGCTGCGGTGCAGAAGCAGACGACCGAGGAAGCCGAGTACGGCCCCTTGCTCGCCGAGGTGACCCGCATGTACGAGGCCACCCCGGACACCCCCGAGAACGCGGGTCTCCGCACGGCTCTGCGTCAGCGTCAGTCGGTCCTCAAGATCCGCCAGCGCGTGCAGGAAGCCACCCGCGCCAACGCGAGCCTGGGCGAACGGGCCAGCGAGCGCGAGCAGGAACTCGTTAACAAAGTCCGCGAGCTGGAGATCCAGCGTTCGTACGCGGTAGTGGGGCGTCTGCTCCCGAGTGCCGTGTACGACGGCCGCCGCCTGCCCCGCATGTACCGCGTGCAGTCGCTGGGCGTGACCGAGGCCCCGCGGACCATGGGCTACCTGCGTCCGAGCGACGACATCAACCTCGAGAACATGCTGGGCGAGACGATCGGCGTGGTCGGCACGCCCGAGCTCGACCCGAGGCTGAACCTCCTGATCATCGAGCCGCTGAAGATCGACCTGATCCAGGCTGGCTCGGGTCAGCAGTAAGCTCGCAGGCGAAACAGATCAGGTCTTGCTGAATGGATCGTCCTCGGCGCTCTTGGGTGCTGAGGACGATTCTGCATTGGGCTTGGACGTCACCGGCTCGGGAGCCGACGCGGGCTTGGGCGGCAGCTTGGGCCTGCTTAGGAGGAGCACCACAAACGCCGCCACGCTCACCCCGAAGAGCATCGTGAGGATGAAGCCGAGGTAGCCCTTGTCGCCCGTGGGGATCTCGTCGCCGGATTCGGGCTTGGCGCCGGAGAGGAATGAGTCTCGGTTGGCCGTGGTGTCCTCGGCTTTGCGGTCGTCAAGGTCGGCCTGGTACGCGTTCTGGAAGTAGTTGTACACACCCGAAGCGCGGTAGTTCGAGCCCGCCCGCATCAGAAAGAGCGACGCGAAAATCAGGGGGAGCAGCAGACCGACGTGGATGCCGATCATCCCGATGTTGCGCTTCTTATGGATCATGAGCGTCATCACACCCATCGCGCTCATCACGACGGCGCAGATGGCGGTGACGACGACAGCCGTCTTGGCGTTGGCGCCGGGCGGGGCGATCAGGTACGCCATGATCCCAAAGGTCAGGATCAGTGCGGCGTAGAGAAACATCACGATCGCGGCGCGTGAGACGGATTGCTGGTGGCTGCTCAAAGGGATCCCTTTCAGAAATCTCTCTTCAGTCTAGTGCACCCGTTCCCGGATGACCGGTACGATCGGTTCGCCCATGCCAGACGCCCCCCAGCCCATTCTTCCGAGATTTGCCGCGGCGCTTTCCGTACGGACGGAATCCGCGTCGGCGGCCAAGGAAGCCGCAGAGCGGGCGCTCACGCGTCTGGGCGGGCAGACTCCAGACCTCGCGCTCGTCTTCATCACGGGCCCGCACGTGCTGCACGCTTCGGCGATGGCCGCCCTGATCCGGCAGGTGACCGGAGTCGCGCACGTCGTCACCTGCAGCGCCAAGGGCGTCATCGGGGGCGAGATCGAGGTCGAGGACGCGCCGGGCGTCTCGCTCATGCTCGCGGCTGTGCCCGGTGTACGCATCAGTCCCTTCCTCGTCGATGAGCTCCCGAAAGTGCCCACCAAGCCCGGGCCCGATTGGCACCGCGATATGCTCGCAGAGGCGATGCACGTCGAGGGCGATCATTCGGGGATGCTCCTGTTCTGTGACCCGTACTCCGTGCCCCTCGTACGGGCGCTGCCCGCGATGAGCAAGGCCACGCGGGCGATGCCGATCCTCGGCGGCTTCGCGTCCTCGGCCGGCGCACCCGGGCAGAACGCGATCGGACTCAACGACGACATCCGAAACGCTGGCGGCGTCGGGCTCAGCCTCTCGGGCGATCTCCACCTCGAAGGCGTTGTCAGCCAGGGCTGCAAGCCCATCGGGCCCACGATGGTCGTCACCAAAGCGCGTGACAACATCATCCAGCAACTCGGCGGCAAGCGGGCCGTGGACATGCTCAAGGAAGTGGTCGGCGACCTGCCCGTCGGCGAGCGCGTCGCGCTCGCCAAGGGCATGCTGCTCGGCAAGGTCATCAACGAATACCGAGACCGCTTCGGGCAGGGCGATTTCCTCATCCGCGGCGTGCACAGCATCGACGCCACCACCGGAGCGGTCATCGCCAACGACTTCTTCCGCGTCGGGCAGACCGTGCAGATCCATATCCGCGACGCCAAGACAGCTCACGGCGACCTGGGCATGCTGCTGGACGCTCAGAAACTCAGGCCGAGGCCCGAGGCAGGGCTTGTGTTCACGTGCGTCAGCCGGGGCAAGCGGTTCTTCAGCGAGCCTCACCACGACGCCTCGAACATCGCGCGGGCGTTCTCGCCGACCGAGGCGGGCGTGCAGCAGGCCAAGAGCGGCAAACACATCGACGTCGATAGCAGGCCGCTGCCCGTCGCCGGCTTCTTCGCCGATGGCGAGTTCGGCCCGGTGGGGGACCAGAGCTATCTCCACACAATGACAACGAGCCTGGGACTCTTGCGAAGCCCCAGGCTCGTGGATTGATTCAGACTGTCAGTCTTGCAGATCCCTGTTTGGACGATCAGGGAAGCTTTTCGCCCGACTTGCTGTAGCCTGCGAGGCTCTCGTTGCAGATCGGGCAGGTCTCGGGAAGCGAGCCGTGACCCACAAGCGGGATGTACTTGCCGCAGTGGCCGCAGATGCCCGCGTTGACGAGGCGCTCGTCCACAGCGGGGTCGTCGGCGAGCTGCTTCGTTGCGTACTCGGCGATCTGGTCAGCGCGGATCTTGTACGTGACCTGCTGCTCGTCGTTGAGCGTCTCGGGATCAACGTAGTAGACCCACTGGTCGTACTGCGAGTTCTCTTCCGGCATCATCGACTGGAAGAAGAAGAATGCCCCGCCGATCGCTGCGACCGCGACGATAAGAAGTATCGCGTTCTTTCCACCACCCTTAGCCATGCGCTTTGTCCCCGTTCTGAAGGCGACCCTTGAGTTGCCGCCTTGCGTGTCTGCCTGTATACGAACAATTATCCTAGCAGGGTTTGTTCCCCGCGGCGAGAATCGGTCTCTGACGCCCCCAAACCGCAGAATCGGGGGGGATGAATCCGCTTTCAGCCCACTGCGGGCTCGATGATCCCCCGGCACTCGCCGAATCCGATCCGCCGGAAGCCCTCACGCTCGCAGTAGCCCTTGATGATCACCTCGTCCCCGTCGGCCAGGAACTTCCGCTCCTCGCCCGTGGGCAGCTTGATGGGCGTGCGCTCCGTGCCGGGCACCAGCTTGGCGGGCGTGGCGAACGGGTCGCCATCCCAGGTGAGTTCCAGCAGGCACCCGCGCGCCTCGCGCGTCGGGCCTGAGATCGTGCCCGAGCCGAGCAGATCGCCCGGCTGCATGTTGCACCCGTTGCTCGAGTGGTGCGTGAGCATCTGCGCGATCGTCCAGTACATGTCCTTGAACGACCCCTTGCTGAGCCGCACCGGGTCCATGCCCTTGTCGCGCATCTGCTTGCTGGCGAGGAACACCTCGAGCGTGATGTCGATGCCGCCCTGTGCCTGGTCGCGCACGTCAGAGAGGTGGGGCAGCGGTTTCGGGTCGCCGTCCGGCCTCTCCATCGCCGGCACTCGGAACGGCGCCAGCGCTTCCATCGTCACGATGTAGGGCGAGACCGTCGTCGCGAAGTTCTTGGCCAGGAACGGCCCGAGCGGGACATATTCCCACTTCTGCATGTCCCTTGCCGACCAGTCGTTGAGCAGGCATATCCCAAGGATGTGATCCTCGGCCTCACCGATCGGGATCGGCTGACCGAGCTCATTGCCGCGTCCGACCACGACGCCAAGCTCAAGCTCATAGTCGAGGAGTTTGCAAGGCCCAAAGCCCGGCTGGCCGCCCTCTTCCGCGGGCGAGAGCTGCCCGGTCGGTCTCCGCACAGCCGTCCCGCTCGGAACAACAGACGAGGCCCTGCCGTGGTACCCGACGGGGATCCACTTGTAGTTGGGCAAGAGCGGGTTGTCGGGGCGGAACATCGAGCCGACGTTCGTGGCGTGGTAGACGGAGGCGTAGAAGTCCGTGTAGTCGCGTAGTGTCAATCCACCATCTCGGGATTCAAAGTAAGGAAGCATCAGGGGTACGACACTCGCGTCGTCCTCGCTGATCTTGGCTACTGACTCCTTTAGTTCAGATCGGATCGGTGAGTCGGTACGAAGCGCACGCGAAATAACTTTCCGCATGGCTGGGGACATTCCCTTTTTCCAGTTTGATGGATACTCGGCAACAGCATTGGCATGCTCAAGAGTGATTCCGACTGAAGTGAACTCCTTTGCGAGATCGGTTTGGCTAGCCGCCTCTACGATTCCACCAAGGGATGCAACAGAGTCACCAATCCGTACGGCTGGACCTCTGAAGGCCGTCGAATCCATGACAAAAACTAGCGGCAGATTCTGAATCGGAAAGTCCGTCGCCGGGTCGTTGGCGGACTCAACCCAGCTCTCGAGCTTCGGGTCGTGGGTTTCGTCGATGTCGTAGGGCATGGTGTCATTCTCCTATTCCCCTCCCCCGTCGCCGACGGGGGAGGTGTCAGCAAAGCTGACGGAGGGGGTCTGAGTCGTGATTTCTCTCTCGATTGTTCGCACCACACCCTCGATGTTCGAGAAAATCTCCCGAGCGGGCACCCGAATCACACGGAGCCGACGTGATTCCATCCACTCGTCACGTATGGCGTCATGTCGTTTCTGGTCGTGCTCGTGGCTGTTGCCATCGATCTCGATAACCAACGATCGCTCGTGGCAATAGAAATCCGCAATGTATGGTCCGATCGGGTGCTGGCGTCTGAACTTCACACCACCAATCTGCTTGTTTCGCAGATACCTCCACAGGATTCGTTCGGGTGGCGTTGCGTTGGTGCGGAGCGTACGGGCTTGATCGGCAGACGTGGTCGAAGCTATGACGGCTTTGTGAAGTGGCCTGGCGTGACCCCCTCCGCCCGCTGCGCGGGCACCTCCCCCGTCGGCGACGGGGGAGGAGACTGAATCGGCTCTTTGGCGTGTCCGCCTCACAACCACCCAAGCTCCGCCAACTCCTCCGTCGGCTCGGTGAAGCTGCACGAGCCGTAGCTGAACGCGAACTGCCGCCTCGCATCGGTGATCTCGTCGGTGGTGAGTGAGACCTTGTCGCCCTCCGATTGCCAGGACGCGCCCGTGTCATCGAAGCTCAGCTTGCTCTTGTCGGTCTCGACGAGCAGCCTGGCGGCCTGGGCTTCGTCGATCTTGTCGTGGCGCATGAAAGCACTGGCGAGAAAGACATTCAGGTAGCCGAACATCGTGCCGGTGGTGGAGCCGTCTTCGTAGGTCAGGCGGTAGTCGCCCCGCAGCGGGTGGTGCAGCCCCGCGGTGCACTTGAAGGGCACATCGCCGACCTGGCAGCACCGGATGAATCGCGCGACCTCTTCGGGTGTGGGGATGAGTTCGGGCGTGACGCCACCCGTGCGGATCTTGGCCGCGGCGGGGAGTCCCGACAAGGCCGCGATCATGCCGCGCGGATCGGTGGTGTGGTCGATCTCGAAGAAGGGGATGATGTCATCGGGCATCGCCTCGATGGCCTCGTCGATGAAGTCGGCGCTCGGCGCTTTCACTTCGACCGCGTCGATCTTGGCGAGCCCGTTCTCCTCGCGGGCGTGGCGCTCATTGAACGCGTGGACAGCTTCCAGCCCCTCGCCCGGCTCGTCGGGCTTGAGGATCGCCGAGACTTTCCACGGCTCGGTCACATCCACCATCTCGGTGTACCCGCTGGTGGCGTAGGTGCCGGGCATCATGATCGCCGCGTGCTTGCTGAATTCCTCCAGGCGCCAGGCCGGGCAGATGAAATGGCTCAGCACCCCGGCGTTGGGCCCGCGCAGATGCCTTGCGTACTCGCTCACCGCGGGCTCCATCTCGAGCTTGGCGGGCGGGAACAGGCCGGCGTAGTCGATGAGTTTGTCGAGGAGCGCATCAATCGAAGCGGGCATGGCAAGGTCCTCCGTCAGAGACCAGACCATAGACCCCGAGGCACAGCCATCCAGTACCCGTGGCGGAGGCTTCCAGCCTCCGATGTCTACTTTCTTCTCCCCCGTCGCCGACGGGGGGAGGTGTCTGCGCAGCAAACGGAGGGGGTCTGGTTGAAATGGGCGGCTTGACGCATTCAACACTCTCAAATTGAACAAGCCCGCGGAGGCTGGAAGCCTCCGCCACTGGAGAGGGATGCAACTACTTCGCCAGCTTCGCGATCACCCGCCAGAGATCGTGATGCGACAGGTTCAGCCCCGTTTCCTTGGCAAACGCGCCCGCAACCCGGTCAAATCCCTCGGTATAGGGCAGTTGATCCCGCTGACCCAGCGAACCCGCTTCCGCCGCTACCAGCCGGATCAGAAGCTGCTCATGCTCATAATCGAGCACAGGCGGCGACGAACTGGCACGCCCCATCCTCGGCAGCTTGCCCGCCTTGCGCAGATTGTGAAGCCTGTGAAACACCGCGCGATGCTCGGCGTGCGCATCGGTTTGGCGCACGATCTCGATCAGCTTCTCGAACTCGGGCGTATAGGGCAACGCGTCGAGCGTCGTGCCGACCTGTTCGTACGCGCCGACGATCGCCTCATCCTGCGCGTCCCGGCTCACCTCTCCAAACAGCGACCCGCTCACGCCACCGCCTCCGGCAACTGCGCGCCTGAGGTCATCACCGACTCCCACCGCGCAAGCACTTCCATCGGCTGGCGCGCAGGGTCGAGGAACTCGGCCGACATCTTCTCGAACAGTGCGTGCCTGCGCAGATCATTCAGCCCGCCATCGAAGTGCCCGTAGCGCGTCACGAACCTTCCTTTCAGGCCCGGCGGCGTGCCGAGCGCGTTGTACACCGAGGCCTGCGTCGGCGCGGGCACGATCTCGTCGCGCACCGCGAGCTTCACCAGCGCCGGGCAATCCACGTGCTCGGCGTGCAGAGCCGCGTCGAAGAGATCGAGCAGTCGCGCAATCTCCTCCGAGGCCTCGCCCGAGGCCATCAGGAAACGCTTGATCTGCCCGCCCGCGCCCAGGCTCCGCGGGTGCTGCCGAGCCAGCCTCCAGCGCCAGTCGCCGAGCGTCGGCAAACCCACCGCGATGCGGTCGATACGCTGTTCGGGGTGCGAGCATGACATCGCGCAGGAGCGAGCAGCCGCGACCACCGCGAGCCCGCCCCCGAAGCTCTCACCCCGGACATAGACGGGCAGCTGCATCCCCAGCTTGTGCCGGGCGGCCCGGATGCCGAGCAAGAGATCCGCGATGGCGTGGGAGACACACCACTCGGTGACGTGCTTGCCGTCCTCGGGCGGCCGCTCGAGGCCCGTCGTGATCCAGCCGAGCTCACTCGCCGAGAGGTTGCCCACACCGGCTCGCGAGCCCGCGTAGCCGCGCACACGCATCGCGATCACCGCGACGCCGGGCGCGACAGGGGTTCTGGCGATCGACTCGGCAAGCTTGGGCGGGTCCTCGTAGCCGTGCAGGAGCATCAGAACCGCCCGCACCTTGCCCTCGGGCAGTTGGAGCCGGCAACCGATTCGGCAGCTGCCCACGCCCGCGTAGGTGTGTGTTGCGGTTGGGTCGGAGGGGTCGTCGTCGGGCGAGATGGTCTCGAGCCTCGGCTCGTGGTCATCGATCGCCTTGTGCCACTGCTGCCAGAACGCGCCATGCAGCCGGCATCGGCACGCCTCCGACACGTGCGCGAGCGTCTGCACCCAGTCCAGCCCGAAATCTTCCGGCTCGATCATGCGGGAAGCCTATCAGATACTTGAGCCGTACAGTCGAAGGATGACCGACACCCCCGCAAGCGATTCGCTCGAACTCCGCCTGGTCCACGTGGATCAGCGCTTCGTCGTGGTCGACAAACCCACGGGCCTGCTCAGCGTGCCCGGTCGCGGCCCGGACAAAGCCGACTGCGTCATCGCGCGCGTGCTCGAACTCTTCCCCGAAGCCACGGGCCCCATGGTCGTGCACCGCCTCGATATGGACACCTCGGGCCTGCTCGTTGTCGCCCTCGACGCCGGCGCCCAGCGGGATCTTTCCGTCCAGTTCCAGGACCGACTCACCCGCAAGGCCTACATCGCTCTGGTTGACGGCGTCATCGAACGCGACACGGGCTACGTCGATCTGCCACTCCGCGTCGACTGGCCCAACAGGCCGATCCAGATCGTCTGCATGGACGAGGGCAAGCCCGCGCAGACGGAGTTCCGCGTCCTGTCGCGTGAAACCGAGCGCACCCGTCTCGAACTCATCCCCGTCACCGGACGCACGCACCAGCTCCGCGTTCACTGCGCCGACCCGCAGGGCCTTGGCGCACCGATCCTGGGCGACCGCCTCTATGCGCACGGCCCGGCCCGCGAGGATCACCCTCGCCTCATGCTCCACGCCGCAAAGCTGAGCATCCGTCCGCCCGGCAGCAAACGCCTCATGGACTTTGAGTCTGAAGTGCCGTTCTAGATCGTCTTGATTCCGACGGGCACATCGGTCGTCAGGCCCGCAACAACGAGCAGCTCGCGCACACGCTCGGCGTCCTGCGCATCGAACGAACCTGCATCGAAGCTGTCCGCGTCATAGACGCCCCAGCAGTCGCCTGATTCATCGAAGAGCGGGATAACCAACTCGCTCAGATCCCGCGGATCGCAGGCGACGTAGCCTTCGCCGAGCTTGGCGACATCCGTGACGACGAGCGTGGTCCTGGTCAGCGCCGCCTGACCGCACGCGCCGTGCAGCTCGATGGGCGAGCACGCGGGCTTGTCGCGCCTCGCTTCGAGGAGCATCTCATCGGCGCCCCCGGCCCACGAGTAGAACCCGAGCCAGCTCACGCCGGTGGGGGAGAGGATGGGCCACAGCACATCGACGAACACCTGCATGCGTTCATCGCGTGACATGGGCGCACTGATCGCGCGATCGAGTTCGTCTCGGATCCGGGCGTAGTCTCGTGTCATCGTGTGGGCTCCGAACCGGAGCCGCCCTTCAGAGGGTCGCCGAGGTGTACGGCAGCAGCCCCATGAAGCGGGCACGCTTGATCGCCTGAGCGATCATCGCCTGCTCGCGGGCGGTGGTGCTGAGGCGCTTGCGGCTGTAGATCTTGCCGTTCGGGCTCATCATGCGGCGGAGGGCCTCGTAGTCCTTCCAATCGACGTAGGTGACGTCCTTGTTGGAGGTCTTGGTTGCCTTGGGCTTGGGGCCGCCGGGGCCGAATCGGTTGAATCTGCTCATCTGCTGTCTCCGTTCTGGTCGTTCTGGCCGGGCTCAAACAGGCCCGACAACGGAAGTTCCGTGGACACAGAGCGTAGGCGGGTCGCTCTGGATCGTCGAGGGGCGAAACTTCCTCCCTCTCCCATCTGGGGAGAGGGCCGGGGTGAGGGCATCTGGTTTCTGGGAATCCGGTGGCTTTGGCCTCAGTCGAAGGCCTCGTCCTCGTCCTCGCCGTAGCTCGCGTAGGGGTCGGTGGGGGCTTTGCCCAGGGCGTCTGCCGAGGCCCGACCGCCGCCGAGGATGAGGGGCATCAGGGCCAGGGCGGCAAAGACGCCGTCCTGAATCAGGTTGCACCGGCCCAGCGGCCCGCTGCAGAAGAGCTCGATCTTGCCGAAGCAGCCGCAGGTCAGCTCCTGGCCCTTGTTCATCGCGTTGAGGATCAGTGCCACGAACCCGGCGAGCATGAGCAGGATGACCGTCGCCGCCGCCCGCGTGAAGAGACCCGCCACGAGCAGCACGCCCGCGATGATCTCGGTCCAGGGGATGACGTACGCCGCCAGCGAGATGAGCGAGTCGTTCTCGACCACCCCAAAGGCCTGGATCGACCGCGCCACCTCGGCAGGGTCGGCGACCTTGATCAGACCGGCGAAGATGAACACCTGACCGGCGCCCAGGCGACCGATCAGCGAGAGCCAACTGGCAAAGGTGCCGGCGTTCTGCGGCCCACGGGGTTTTGTTGCGTCTGCCATCCGGTCCTCACTCCGCCAGGGGGTCAGGACCAATATCGGTCGGCAGGCCCGCCTCGGTCCAAGCGGGGTACCCGTCGGTGAAGACGTGCAGCAGCGTCAGCTCCGGACGGATGAGCATCATCTGCTCGATCACGACGTGCGAGTCGTGGCAGTCGCCGCCCGAGCAGTAGACCACGATCCGGCGGTCTTCCTCGAAGAAGTCGACCACCGCTGGCGTGCCGCGGTTGAAGGCGTCGGGCGGTGCGTTGTACGCCCCGAGAATGTGTCCGTCCTCGTACTCGTCGGCGGGCCGGGCATCCACAAAGTCCGCCAGACCGTTCTCGAAGAGCATCCGCGCCTGGTCGAGCGTGATCTCCCGCTTGAGGATGATCGTCTTGCTTGCCTCGGGTTCCAGCACCACCTCGGGCTCGGTCTGCTCGCCTGGTTCGGTTGCCGGGTCGGTCTCGGTCTGCTTGGGCTCGGTTTGCTTGGGTTTCGTCGGAAGCACAACCGTGCCCGAGGCCTCGTCCATCTCATCGAGATGGAGCTTCAGCGGCGGGTTGATCGCCCAGTTGGTGATCCCGGCTGCCGAGCCAACGAC